>OHAE01000034.1_pt1 | contig 105259 bp, 88 predicted proteins | sample 1577061 | NCBI WGS metagenome assembly OHAE01 (sample SAMEA3541535, study PRJEB24748) | human gut metagenome | biome: human gut; feature: human-associated habitat; material: faeces | place: China | collected 2012
TTCCTAATCCGATCGCCACCGGTAGGAACATTCCAACACAAAAACTAAACTAGACTTAACTAAACTATTCTATATTGAGTTTCACAACTCCAAACTAAAACCAGTTCTTTTGAACTATGTGGCAAAGATAAATTAAATGTTTTAATTATGCAAGCGTTTATCGACGAATATATTTAATTTATCGGCGAATAGACTTTTTCTTGTTTATTATAAATGTTTTTCTATAATTTATATCCCTATTTTATGCAATTCTTCTGTTGTGATGGCGATATTTTCTCCTTCTCTCAGTTTTCTTAAAACAAGTTGACCTACCGACAGGGCTGCTTTTTCACTGGAAAAAGTCTTTTTCTCATTGATAGCAGGAATATAGGGTTGGTAGATAATGACTTTATTCTTATGTAAAATCCTATACCCATATCCGTTTTCCTCTGTTTTTATAATTTCAAGGTGATACATGGGGGTAGAAATATCCACTATATATCCTATAAGTATAAGAGACAGAATAAACAAGGTACTTATCTGCAAAATCTCTTTTTTAATCCTCTTCAATCTCATAAGGCAATAACTCCCAATTATCGTCAAAATAATAAGAACTACTACGTCCGGTTACAATAAAACCACGTTTACCGTTGGAGAAACCTATGGCTGCTGTCCGTGCCGAACCTTCGAAGAGTGTGAAATCATCATTATTCCATAAATCCGTTTCAGGATCATATACCCAGTAAGTAGAAAGTAATGAACCGGATTCTCCTGTTGCAAGATACATCTTCCCGTCTATGACCATACATACGGCACCTGAACGGGTAATACTTGTATAATCATCATCGTAATCGTCATCACTGCTATCCGAGATGTCACGTTTTTTGGTCCACGTATCGGTCGACGGATCATAACAGTACAAATCATCAGGATAGCTTCCGTTATTAATTCCACAGAAGATATAAGCTTTTTCGTCGATAACAAATGCAGAGCCCGACATTCGTTTTTGTCCTCCGTATCCGTTCATAATACTCCATTGACCACCGGATGGAGCAGAAGGGTCAAAGCGATAGAAATCCTTCTGATAATTTCCATCGTATCCGGTTCCTACATATCCATAATTCCCAATGGCAAAAGCCAACGCTTTGTAACGGGCTTTTGGGAAATCATCTTTTGACTTCCATTCATTAATAGTCGGGTCATATTCCCATGTAGCAGCAAGATAGTTACTGCCGTCATATCCGGTGGTTATGTATCCTTTTCCGTTTATTGAGAACCCTACTCCGGAATTACATTTGGCAGATTCCGGCAGACTGGCACGTTGTGTCCAGTAGTCTCCATCTATATTATATTCCCATAAATCGTTCAAACGGTATTTGCCGTCATAGCCACAGCATACGTATCCATTACCATCTATCATAAAACCGGCAGCATCACTTCTCGCTACACCGTCAAAGTCCGACCGCCGTTCCCATACCCCATATGTATAATCATCATCTTCGGTACATGATATCACATATAATGATGCTGTAAATAAGGTAATTGCCAATAATTTTCTATTCATAATTTAAGTCATATTGATTTATTATGAAGCAAAAGTAGATGTATGCTTCTTGCATAGCAATTGTTATCGACGGATAGCTTTGTTTTATCTGCAAAAGATTATTCAGCGTGTAAAAGTCTGTCCGATAGACTTTATCGTCAAATATGTCCGTATTATCTATATTAGTTGGCATCCATTCTTATGAGTCCTTTCTTTGTGCCATATTTATTATTTTATAATCTTTATGAATCGATACATTTGTTCATTGTTTTTCTTGATTCTATTTGTCTCATTGGTGGCATGTAGGGATGAATCTTCTGATTTGGGAGGAAAATGGCTGGAAAGTAAATTCCAGAATGTCGTGATTGATACATGTACCGTTCGCATGAGTACATTGTTGATGGATTCGGTCAATACTTCATCGGAAGGAGTTGCTTTTGTAGGAAAGCATTCGGACGATAACTGGGGGCAGCTGTCTGCTGCTTCATATATTGAGTATAATTATCAGACTTTTACTCCGGATGAGAACATTATTTATCGGTTTGATTCTGTCACATTGAGGGTGCTTCCCATCGGAGAATATTTAGGAGATACATTACAACTTTGCCGTTTCCGGCTTCATCGGCTTAAAGAAACAATAGAATTGAATAATGGATATTTGTATAATACTTCATCATTGTTATATGACGAATCACCTTTCTCTACGGTGGCAATGCACATACATCCTAAAGAAGGCTATGCAGTTGAAGCCCGTTTGCCGGATGACTTCGGACTTGAATGGTTTAATGCAATATTAGAAAAGAATACGGTTCTGGATTCCCAGGATAATTTCCGTAACTCTTTTCCCGGAATAGTTTTTACGAGTGATGAAGATTACAATTCAAATCTGATGGGATTTTCTGTATCCGATTCATCTTTTTGCATTAAAATCTATTATCATCAGGTTGCGGAGACTTCGGTAGAGAAAGTTTTGTCGTTCACTCCAAGCGGTACAAAGCATTTTGTGCAGACTAAATGTGACCGCAGCGGCACATTATTAAATCAGGTAGTAGGAAACAAGGTTGAAACTCTCTCTTCGGAAACAGGAAATAAGGTTTATCTTCAAGGTATGACCGGGTTATACACAAAAATCGAATTTCCTTATCTCAATAATTTGCAGGAAGAAGGAGAACTTGTCACAATAGAATCGGCCCGGCTTTATCTTTATCCGCTAAAAGGTACGTATGGTGGTATGGTATCTTTGCCGGATTCCCTTTCTCTATATACATCGGATGAGAATAATATGAATATAGAAGAAGTGACGGATATTTTAGGAACATCCATCCAACATGGTAATCTGGTAGTAGATGAATTGTTACATCAAAACACCTATTATAGCTTTGACATTACCTCTTTTATGCAGTCTAATCTCGGTGCCATAGGTATCAATAGAAAGAATCTGCAACTTGTGATACCGGAGAGTAAAATCAATACCTCATTTCAGAGTGTACTTTTGGGGGATATGGAACATCCGGAAAGTCCCGTAAAACTATCTCTCCTTATTAAAATATACAATAAATAATTATCTGATGAATCATAAGCAACTTATTCTTTTCTTATTTCTTGGAGGTGTTTGTAGCACTTCAGCTCAGAACACGACTAATTCCCCCGTCTCTATGTTTGGTATAGGAGATATAACGACAGGTGAATCCGGTAAATATGCAGGTATGGGAGGTGTAAGCATCGCCATACGTTCGGGTAATTATCTGAATATGATTAACCCGGCAGGCCTTACGGGGGTAGATTCATGTCGTTTGGTGTATGAGGTAGGAGGGATGACTGCAGTGAAAAGCTATATACAGTCAGGAGCGAAGAATACTTCCGTAGTAGGAAATGTTACCAATTTGGCATTGGGTTGCCGTGTATTGCCACATTGGTATATGGCTTTGGGAGTTACTCCTGTGAGCAGTGTAGGGTATGCCGTTACGATGGAACAAAATGTCGAAGGTACGGACGGCAGTAGTCTTTCATCTTATTTTGAAGGGACTGGAGGACTTTATCGAGTTAATTTAGGTCAGGCAATAAAGTTGGGCAGATTTTCATTGGGAGCCAATCTCTCTGCGATTTTGGGAGATATAACCTATAGTGAAACGCAGAGCGGAGCAAGCATAACGGAAGAAAGTAGTATGCGGGCGTTTTATGCGGATTTTGGAATGCAATATACAATACCGATACGTAAGTATACAAATTTATGCTTCGGACTGGTGTATGGTTATCATCAGAAGCTATATCAGGATAATGAAATGACGGTGAGTAATACCTCCAGTAGTAGTGAAATAGTGGAGGATGTTAAATTCGGAAAGAGGTATTTGCCGCAATATATAGGCTTTGGTACAACGTTAGGTAGTAGGAGATGGACGGTTTCTGCCGAGTATAAATATTTGCAATGGGACAAAATGGAAAGTGATTATTCAACTATCAGTTATCGTAACCAACATCGTGCCTCAATCGGATTGGAATGGTTGACAGGAGATATCTGGCGTAATCCCTGGCATTGGATGATAGGGGCAAATGTAGGTAACTCATACGTTGTAATCAAGCATCACAATACAATCAACTACTCTGTGACTGCAGGATTCGGAGTACCCGTCATGCAGGGAAGCACTTTCTCCGCAGGATTACGATACGATGGACAAAAGGCACATTCTAGTCTGCAACGGGAAAGTAGCTTCTCATTTTATATTAATCTTTCTTTTTCAGAAATAACCAATCGTAGTAAAATCAGATAATAATTCAAAAGCAGGTCATTATATCTTTTCGGATACTTTCATTTCTTTATAAAAAAATACTCAAAATTTCGCTTATTCAAAAAAAGGTTTGTACATTTGTCAAAACTCTTTTTCTTCATTATTTTAATAGATTGATCTTTCTTTAAATGGAAAGAATATAGCAGCGGCTATTTTAAATGGAAGTTTATTAAAATAGGTGATGAAATAATTGTGATACAATAATTGTATTTGCTTAAAAAATAAATATTATCATAATAAAATGACCTTAAAACAGCATATCGCTCAATCAGATGGTGTTCTGAATAGAATTCCTAATGGGATTATAATTATTGATTTGGCAGATAGAATCATGTTTATTAATCAACGAGTCAGGGGAGAGTTGAACATTATCGGCTCATTGAGTGAGAATGATATTTTAGCTTTAAATTTTACTGAATTACTTCTTTTGAAAGAAGAAGATAAGGATATTTTTAAACAGCTGAAAGAGGAAGTACTAAAAACCGGTAAAGATGTGATGTTACCGAAAGGGGCGTTTATATTGAATAAGATCACAAATAATATTTTCCCGATATCAGGTTGTTTATCCCCTTTATTTTATGATGATAATTTAGAAGGATATATCTTTTATTTCCGTAATATCACAAATGAGTTAACTCGGGAGTATATTTTGAATACCGCTCTTGTACGTACAAAAATTTATACTTGGTTTCTTGATATAGAGAATGGTGTATTTGTGCTTGACCCGCGTTATTTTGATTATTTAGGTATACCTAAAGGACCGGGTAATACATTAACGATGGAGCAGTACACTAATCTTGTTCATCCGGATGACAGACAAAAGCTGGCGGATGCATTTGAAATCCAATTCAGTGGTAAGGATATCTATGAAGATCCTGTTCCTTTCCGGATACTTCGCGGTGACGGAAGATGGGAATGGTTTGAGGGGCAATCTACTTATATCGGCAAGTTGTCCGGACTTCCTTATCGGTTGGTGGGAATATGTACAAGTATACAAGCGCATAAGGATACGGAGGCTATTCTCATTAACGCCCGTAAAAAAGCAGAGGAAAGTGATAAATTGAAAAGTGCATTTATTGCTAACATGAGTCATGAAATACGAACTCCGCTTAATGCCATTGTGGGCTTTTCCAATGTGTTGAGCAGTGCTTATGAGGAACTATCGCAAGAGGAACGTGATGAATTTATCCGATTGATAAATAGTAATAATGAACATCTTTTGGTCTTAATCAACGATATTCTTGATCTCTCCAGAATCGAATCCGGAGCTATGCAATATACTTTCTCCAAAGAATCTATAAACGGTTTGATGGCGGATATTTTTCAATGTCAAAGTTTGAATTTCTCTTCTGATATCGATTTAAAGCTGGAATTACCGGATGAAGAAGTGTTGATTATTACCGATGCCATGCGTTTTAAACAAGTGATAAACAATCTCATAAACAATGCAAGGAAATTCACGGCCAAAGGATATGTAAAATTCGGAATAAAATCGCATGATACTGATTCTGTTGTGATATTTGTTCAAGATACCGGAGAAGGTATGAAGCGCGAGGATGTGGAACATATTTTTGAACGTTTCTATAAAGTGGATAGTTTTAAGCCGGGCACGGGATTAGGGCTTCCTATTTGTGAAACCATTATTAATAGGTTTATGGGTCATATAGATGTAATATCGGAACTAGGGAAAGGTTCTTGTTTTGAAATAACATTGCCTCTAAATGCTTGTAAAATATTAGATTAACTTATGAATAGGATATAAATTCGGGATACCATTCGATAGGATTTATACTTGTAACAAAAAAATAAGGAAAAATATTTGTTTTTTTATTGCGCAATTAGACTTATATGCCTACTTTTGCAGCGTTAAATCTCTTTCTTCTGGGATAGTTGATCGGAATTTGACAGGAAAGTTTATAATAGTTGTTTGAAATTATATACTTTTATTAATCAGGGATTTACAATTTCTGGTGTCCCCCGAAAATGACCTTTTTAGAAATAAAATCAATTATAAAGTCGAATAAATGAGATGGTAAAGCGTACTGACGTCGTTTGGTATGCCATGCGCATTACCTATAGCCGTGAATTGGCTTTGAAAGAATATCTGGACTCCATTTCCGTGGAATGTTATGTTCCGATGCATTATGAAAAGATTACCTACCAAGGCAAAGAACGTCGTAAATTAGTTCCGGTAGTCCATAATCTGATCTTTGTTCACACCTCCCGTATCCGGTTAGACGAGATAAAGCAGCAGATGGAATATAAGTTCCCCATGCGCTATATCATGGATAGGGAAACACAAAGCCCTATTATTGTTCCCGGTAGTCAAATGGCAGACTTCATAGCAGTAACAGCTACTATGGACGAACAACTTGTTTTTCTAGACCCCGTGGAAGTGCAACTGAAGAAAGGCGATCGTGTACGCATTACCGGTGGAATACTCAAAGGGGTAGAAGGTAATTTGATCCGTATCAAAGGCGACCGTCGTGTTGTTGTCTCCATTCAAGGAATCATGGCTGTAGGCTCTGCTTTTATTCATCCGTCTTTGATTGAGAAGATTGGGTAATGAATATTTTCTTAATGTCAGTACAAATCAAAATGTTTAGTTTGATAAAAAAAATAATTGGTATAATTATTAATATCTTTAGTTATACAAAATGCCATCACGGGTTCAAAAAAGTATATTAAACGCTCGAATAAATTTCATCTTTTATTTTGTAATGCTAGTTCTCTCGTTTTATTCCAGAAAAATTTTTTTGGATAGTTTGGGAGCTGATTTTATAGGATTAACAGGGACATTACAAAATATATTGAATCTTTTGAATATAGCAGAATTAGGGGTTGGAGCTGCTATCGGTTTTAATTTATATAAACCAATTCAACGAGGAGATCAAGAAACGATAAATGAAATGATTTCTTTATTTGGGTGGTTGTATCGTTATATTGGGTGTGTCATTTTATTGATAGCTTTTGTTGTTAGTCTTTTTTTTCCATTGATATTTTCAGATACATCATTCAACCTCTTCATTATATACTTTGCATTCTACTCATTTCTAATATCTTCATTGATAGGATATTTTATAAATTACAGGAGTATTTTATTAACAGCCGATCAAAAGAATTACATAGTATCTGCATATTTGCAATCTGCCAATGTTGTAAAAACTATTCTACAAATTGTTTTATGTATCTATTTCAAAAATTATTATATATGGATTTTGGTTGAACTGTGTTTCGGAATTATAGGAAGTATTATTTTGAATCTAAAAATAGACAAGGAATATCCATGGTTAAAAACAAACATAAAAGAAGCAAAAATTTATAATCGTAAGTATCCACAAATAATGAGAAGTACTCGGCAAGTCTTTGTACATAAGATGAAAGACTTTTTATTAATGCAGAGTGATCAAATACTAATCTTTGCTTTTGTTTCTTTGAAGATGGTTGCTTTTTATGGAAATTATACATTGTTGATAACTAAAGCTTCTTATCTTTTTAATTCAACTTTAGATAGTGTAGGTGCAGGAGTTGGTAATTTAGTGGCAGAAGGTAATAAAGATAAAATATTAGATGTATTTTGGGAGTTGATGTGTATACGTTATTTTATTGCTGGGTTGGTTGTAACATCTGTATATTTGTTTATAGAACCATTTATTGTTTTGTGGCTTGGAGAACAGTATATACTCAGCAAAAGTATACTAATTCTTCTCATGATTAGTACTTTTATCCTCTTATCAAGAGGAGTAGTAGATAATTTTAATTATGCTTATGGGCATTATGCAGATATTTGGGCTGCATGGACAGAAGGATTACTTAATTTAGGCTTAACTTTATTGCTTGCACCAAAATTGGGGGTATCAGGTATTCTTATAGGAAAAATCGTTCCTCTTTTGCTGATAGTCGTTTGTTGGAAACCCTATTATTTATTTAATTCCGGCTTTGATATAAAAATAAAGAACTATTGGAAGTCGACTTTAAAATATTATTTATTGTTGATATTGTCTTTTTCTTTTGTTGTTTTCATACGTACTTTTATCCCAATATTGCCACAATCATGGATGGATTTTATTAAGTATGTTTTTATCTTGTTCGTGATTTATTTCATAGTAACGGTAGTTCTGTTTTGGTTTTTTGCTCCGGGCATCAAATCTTTTAAAATAAGGATTTTCAACCTCATTAATAATAAATTACAGAAATGAAAGTATCAATTGTTACAATTAATTATAATAATGTTTTAGGTTTAAGAAGAACTATTGAATCAGTAGTAAATCAAACTTGTAAGGATTATGAATATATTATTATTGATGGTGGTTCAACAGATGGTAGTGTAGATATAATTAAACAATATGAAAATAAAATCACTTATTGGGTCAGTGAGAAAGATAGAGGTATTTATAATGCAATGAACAAAGGTATTGCTGTGGCTAAAGGTGATTATTGCAATTTTTTGAATTCGGGGGATTGTTATTTTGATAGTAATGTAATTTATAATTTTAAAGGACATTGTAAAGGTGAAGATTTATGTATTGGTAATGCCTATTTTGTAACATCTGGGGGAAAACATGTTGGTACATGGTATTCACCGAAAGAATATTCATTAAAAAAGTTATTTAAAGTAAATCCAAATCATCAATCTGCATTTATCAAACTATCTCTTATGAGAAAATATAGATATGATGAATCTTTGAAGATTGTATCTGATATGAAATTTTTTCTACAAGCTTTAATCATAGAGAATTGTTCTTATAAAAAGTTACCATTTAATATTGTGTATTATGATGGTGGAGGTATAAGTACTACTAATATAGAATTATATAAGAGAGAAAAAGAATTAGTTTATTTACAATTGTTTCCCAAAAGAATATATATAGATTATTATATTAGTTCTTCTTGCGAACGATATTATTATGAATTAATCAATTATATTAGTCCGTATCCCTGTGCTATCAAAATAGCTTCAATTTTTATTTTTCTGATTTCTATTCCTTATAGATTTAGAAATAAATTTTGTAGAGAAAAAACTATTTCGTAATTATGAATAATGAAATATTCCATGTTGCATGCAATATTGATTCTAAATATACTCGATATTGTGGCGTTTTAATGATCTCTTTATTTGAAAACAATAAAGAAAGTAAAATTAAAATGCATATTCTAGGATATCATTTGACTACTGAAAATAAGAACGATCTAAAGAAGATTGCAATTAATTACCACAATGATATTCAATTTTATGATGTAAATGAAGAAATGTTTAAAGAATTTCCTGTTTCGGAGCAATGGCCTATTGTTATCTATTTTAGATTAATGTTGCCGGAATTAATATCAAAGGATGTAGAACGTGTGCTTTATGTTGATTGTGATATTATCTTTAGAGGACCCATTCAGGATTTGATGAATATAGATTTAAAAGGTAATATTATAGGTGCTGTCGAGGATAAGATGGCATCACCTTATGCTCCCTATTTGGAAATGTTAGGGTATGATCCTAAATATCAATATTTCAATTCAGGGGTCTTATTGATTGACATAAAAAAATGGAACAATAGCTCAATATCCGAGAAGTGTATTGCATTTATAAAAGAAAATAAGGTGATTCATCCAGACCAAGACGCATTGAATGCTATTCTTCATGATAAATGGATACGTTTGACTAATAGATGGAATAATGGTTCCGCATTGCATACGAGATATATTTCAATGGAATTCTTCATAAAAGATTTTAATAAAGAGACGAAATCTTATCCTGTAATAATACATTTTTCAGGTATTAAACCTTGGGATAGCCGTTGTCGGGATCCGTTTAAAGATGATTTTTATAAATATCAAGCTTTAACAAAATGGCATAATTGTATTCCTAAACATTCAATAAAAGAATGGATATATCATGGAATAACGTTGATATTAGACAGAATAGGTATAAGAAAGATAAATCCTTTTTATAAATTTAATATAAAAAAATAATGAGCATACAAGATATATTAAAAAAAATACCATATTGCCAATTTTTGTATTCTCTTTTTATAAATATTTGGTTTACTCAAACACGAATGACCAAAATGGTTTTTAATTATAATAAGAAAAGATTTAAACGATATTCTGGTGCGTTTAATAACTCAAAAGCAAGAGATTTAGCATATTTAACATGGCTATACCATGTTATTGAAAAAGGGCTGGCGATGCCTAATAGGAGATTGGGTTTTGGGTATGAGAAAGTCCGGATTTTAATAAATTATTTGAATTCAATTGAAAAAAGATATAGTATAGAAGATTTTGCTTTTATTACTGCATTATCTGTTTTGTTTAAATATTTACAAGTTCATGTTGATAATAAATATGAGTTACCCAATGATATAGTAAAGAATATTAGTTTATTGCAAGAGAAATATCCATTGATATTGCCATTAAATCAAAAAAAATATACCCCTAATGTTTTTTTTCAAGATGTAAATAAATCTTTTGATATTTTCTCTATGAGTCGTCATTCTGTTCGACATTTTTCTGGAGAATTATCAGTTGATAAAATTATTAACTCAATAGAGTTGGCCAAATATGCTCCTTCTGCGTGTAATCGTCAGCCATCTAAAGTGCATATTGTTGTTGATAAAGAAAAAATTAAGCAATGTTTGGCTTTACAAAATGGAAATAGAGGATTTGGATATTTAGGAGATAAGCTTTTGGTTATAACAGGAGATCTATCAACTGTATTAGGTGCTCAAGAATTTTTTGATTTGAATACAAATGTAGGAATTTTTATAATGAATTTATGCTATTGTTTGCATTTTAATAAAATAGCCCATTGTGTTCTTAATTGGTATGCACTTCCAAAAGAAGATAAAAAACTTAGAAGAATTTTGAATATTAAAGAAAATGAGTCTATAGTTGCATTTATCATTTGTGGGAATCTTCCTGATACGTTTAGAGTTGTATCTTCTCCACGTAATCCAGTAGAAGATATTTACTATATTCATTAGAATTATGCTAGTCTTATTCAAATAGGTAAAAGTGTTTTATTTTATAATTTAATAGATTACTTTGTAGTTGTTAATTATATTGATTGTTGAAACAGTAATTAGATATTATAAAATAATAATTTGATCCAAACAAAATTTGAAACTTTTATAAAGAATAGTATCAATGTCAATAAATTGGAAATATTGTTTGCTCAATTCCAATCAATCACTTTAAGATATTGAAATAATATCATTAATTAATTCTTAATGAGAAAATGGAAAAGAAAAAAGTTGCAGTAATTTCATCATATGCATGTATTGTTAATTATAACAATTATGGGGCTTTGTTGCAATACTATGCACTTCAAACTTATTTGAAGAAAAACGGGATATTTGCATATTGGATTAGGTATGTATTGGAAGATGAAAATACTTTTACTTATAAATTAAAAAAGCAAATAAAACAAATAGTACATCCTAAATACTACCTATTTAATATCTTGTGTTCTCACTACTTTAAACAATTTATTATTCAAAATTTAAATGTAAGTAAGAAAAAATATGTTGGTGATTATTATATTAAAAAGATGCCTCCGAAAGCAGACTATTATGTTACTGGTAGTGATCAAGTATGGGCTGGGACATTGAGAGCAAACTATTTACATTTTGTAAAGGATGATACAAAAAAAATTGCTTATGCGGTTAGTTTTGGAGCTAACCAAATCACGCAAGAACATAAATCTATTATAAAGCCATGGGTTAGTAAGTTTGAACATATTTCTGTAAGAGAAGTAACTGGCATTAGTATTTGTGATTCTATAGGAAAAAAAGCTATTCAGCTCTTAGACCCAACCTTATTAATTGATAGAGTTGATTATCCTTTTAGTACTAATATGTCGACTGATGTTTTTTGCTATTTTACAAATATAAAAAACGTATTAGAGATTCATTTACTAGAAATCAAAGCATTTTGCCGTGAACAAAATTTAAAGTTTAAAATTGCATCAATTCAAGGTAATGAATTTTATTTTTCATTAAAAGATTTAGTTTTTCCTTCACCTGAGGAGTGGTTAGGGTATTATAATTCGGCTAAATATATTATTACAAACACATTTCATGGGACAGTGTTTGCAATAATATTCAAGAAACCATTTATTACAATTCTTCAGAAAGGAATATCTAAGGAACAAAATTGTAGAATAATTTCCCTGTTAAATATGTTTGGTTTACAGGAGAGGATATATAAAGTTGAAGAATCTATTGATAGTCAACTGATACGTCCTATTAATTGGTCATTAGTTGACAAATCTATATCAGAATATAGAATTCTTTCAGATATTTTTTTTAAAGAATCTATTTTGTAATGCCTATTTAAATAATATAAAGTGAATACAATATCAAAAATCTTTTTTAAAACTCTAAGACGAATCTTTAAAAGAAATGATGAATTTTATTGGTATACGACGGATTATGTTCAGTACAAGGGACAAGCTGCTAATGATTTACTTAGAGATTTAATAAAAAAATCATCTGATGGGCTAATGGTTACAAAGTTCGGTGGATTTGAACTGACATTTGTTGTTTGTTCAATGCTTTATTCCAAAGGATTAACATGGAATGATTATAAACATTACATATTATGTGATATTGACCTAGACAAAGCTAAAACTCTTAAAGGACTTTGCCATAATGCAGGTTTTTTTCCATATAATAAAGAATTAGGGAATAAATATATGCAATTAGTATTGGATGATATACGGGACATTGACATATTAGGCTCATATCAAAGACAAGAGATTTATTTAGAAAATCAATTAGGGCATTCAATCAAGGTGGATTTAGATGGGTATTATGCTCCTTTCTTATGGTCAAATCCTTGGACTAAAGAACTCAAAGATAAGAGAGTTTTAGTTATACATCCATTTACAGAATCCATAAAAAAACAATATAAACAAAGAGACAAATTATTTGAAGATCCAGATGTCTTACCTCAGTTTAAAGAACTTATTTTGGTTAAAGCAGTACAAAGCATAGCAGGAAATCAGACTGGATTTAATGATTGGTTTGAGGCTTTACGTTATATGGAACGAGAAATAGATAAATATGATTTTGATATAGCTTTAGTTGGATGTGGGGCATATGGAATGAATATTTCTGCGTATATAAAAAGAAAAGGTAAGATTGCTATACATTTGGCTGGTTGGACACAGATGCTGTTTGGTATCTATGGAAATAGGTGGTTAATTGATCAACCAGAATATTCAAAATTTATTAATAGGTATTGGATACGGCCTTCTGATTCAGAGAAACCTAAGGATGCAAATGCTATTGAAAGTGGATGTTATTGGTAATTTGAAGTTTATGCCTAAAAAAATATATATACTTATTGTATTTCTCATAGCTTTCGGCTTTTTTAATAATACCTTAACTGCATCTGTTTTAAATCCGGATGTTACTTTTATTATCCTTCTTATATGGGGAATATATGGGTGGATTCTTTATGTAAAATATAGAAATAATCCGTTAAATAAATGGAAAAATAAACGAATCTTTTATTGGTTAATGGGAATTATGTTGTTGTCAACTCTTGTCCCGTATTTTACTTATCAACAACCTATAATAGATACTATGATATCACAAAGATATAATTATGCAATAGTATATTTATTAATTTTTTTGCGTATTTTTCCTACGGAAAATGATTTCTTATATGCAATAAGAATTTGTGCTTATTTAAGTCTTTTGTGTTGGATACTTTCAATATTTTATCCCTCTTTATTTGTTGATTCTAAAGATTTGATGGATACGTTGGACGCTCGTCGAGAATCCGCAGATATAGGATTTGCAGCTCCAGGACTTATATTAGCTGTATTTTATCTTTTTATTAAAACACAAAAGCTATTTAACCATCCGACAACGAAAGATGTATTAATTGCTTCTTTATTTATGCTATATATTATAGCAGTCCAAAATAGAAGTACAATAATTGGTACATTGCCTTTTTTTATATGGGGAATTATTAGAATGAAAACGCCGAAGAAAAAGCAATTATTATTTGTGTGTTCCATTCTTATTTTTCTGATTATTCCTTTTGTCAGTTATATATATGATTCGTTACTACGAGAGACCCAATTACAGTTGGAAGATACAAATTATAATAGATGGCAAGCCTTATCGTTGTATTTAGTTGAAATGAAATCTGATTGGTTTTCAATTGTTTTAGGAAATGGAGTTTGGTCTAAAACAGGAGAATATCTTTCTTTAATGCTTCGAAGTCAGTTTGAAAGAGGTACTTATATATCAGATATTGGATGGTTGGGCACATATTTTTATTATGGCATCTTTCCTATATTAATACTATTGTATTTTGCAGTAAAAGCAGTGATAACTAAAATTATACCTCTATATTTGAAATATTTTTCTTTATGGTTAATTTTTGTTCCAACAATTCATATATTTCTAATATTGCATTGGAGTTCGGCTATTGAGTTCTCATTTTATTTCTATTTAATAATGTATTATTCATCTTATAAAAAATACTGTAATTGATGAATATAGTTCTTTCCAAAACTTTTGATTTTTTACGTTTTCCTCTAGCCTTATTAGTGGTATATATACATATAGATCAGATTCCTCAGATAATAGTAGGGGATTTGAATTTCTTCCATTTTGATTTTTCTACATTATATTATGTTTTTACAATTATAATCGCACAGATTTTGGCAAGAGTTGCTGTCCCATCTTTTTTTCTCATATCTGGTTATTTATATTTTATAAATATTATTGATATGGATAAGAATATATATTTGAGTAAAACTAGAAAAAGATTTTTTACTCTTTTTATCCCATATGTTTTTTGGAATATTTTAGGAGGAATTTATTTTATATTACTTGAAGGGAATGTTTCACAGAATTTTGAGGAAAAGCACTTTTTATTCTGGCTGTTTTTGAAACCTGCAGATTTTCCTTTATGGTTTGTGCGGGATTTGATTATTTTCTCTTTGTTTACTCCTATATTTTATATATTGATTAAATATTTTAAATATATGGGATTAATAATGTTAGGATTTATCTTTTTATTTTTTCCATATTGTGGTATTGCATGGATGTCAATATCATCTTTGTTTTTCTTTTATTTTGGAGCCTATTGTGGATTTTACAAGATAAATATTGGTAATGTAGGTCAATCAATAAAATGGGGGTTTTATATAGTTACAATAATATTGATTGTAACCAATTTTATATTCTATGGTTATAAAAATCTGTATCTAACTAATACCTATCTATTAATAGGGGTTTTTTCTTTAATTTTTCTTGTATATGATTTAATTGATAAGAATAGGCTCCACAACATATCATTATTGACTTCTGCCAGTTTTTTTATATATGCAATTCATCGTTTAGGAATCACAGGAATATCAAAGACCTGTTTATTTTTTCTTCCCAATAATTACTGGGGATTATCTATAAAGTTTTTTATTTCTCCTTTAATTACGGCTATATTATGTCTGATTCTATATGTCTTTTTAAAGAAATTCACTCCTAAATTTTTATCTGTAATAACAGGAGGAAAATAATATGGATATATCAATAATCATAGTAAATTATAATACACGAAAAGTAACGGTTGAGTGTTTAGATAGTATTTTTACGCAAACTAAAGATGTTGATTTTGAAGTAATTGTCGTCGATAATGCATCTAATGATGATAGTGTAGCTGTCTTAGCTGAATATCCTAATATCCGTTTAATAAAAAGTAAAGAGAATTTAGGCTTTGGTAAAGCCAATAATTTGGGATTTACTTATACAATAGGTAAATACATTCTTCTTTTGAACTCTGATACCATTTTGTTGAATAATGCGATAAAAATATTTTTTGACGAGTTTGAAAAGTTAGATAAGAACGTTGCATGTATTGGTACGCGTTTACTCTCCATTGATGGTAGTTATAATCACTCTTTTGGAGTGCTTCCTTCAATTGCAGTTACTATTAAATCAATCTTGAATTTATATCTTCGTATTTTAGGTATACGTCTTAAAGGATTTGATGAAAGAACGTTTGACGGATTGGAGAAGTTTGAAGTACAGTATGTTATAGGAGCCGATTTGTGCATCAGAAGAGACGTTATTGAAAAGTTAGGTTTGTTTGATCCGGATTTTTTTATGTATTATGAAGAGTCGGAAATGCAATTCCGTTATCATAGATCTGGATACGATATGATGATAGTATCAGGACCTAATATAGTTCATTTGGAGTGTGTCTCAACACAAGTAAAAGGTAAAAAATATACTTATGAAAATCGAAAAATGTTTTTCTGTAGTATGTTTTTATATATGAAAAAACGTTATTCTTATTCGAAATATTTATTGTTTAGATTTATTTTCCTTTTTTATTTTCCTGTATTTTTTGCTTCTTATTATTCTGGAAAAGAAAAGTTGGGTATGATAAAAATGCTTTTCACCAGTATTAAAAAATAATTAGGGTTTTATGAAAAAAATAAATAAATGTATTATTAGAATAAAGTGTTTTTTTATAGAATGGAAGTTCTTTGGTTTTATTATTGCTTTTTGTAGTTTGATATGGCCATTTATGCATTTACTTCCTCAAAAATGGGCTCATGTCTTGATGAAAAGGAAACATCAATTTGTTATAGATTATTTACGATCAAGATATGGAGATAAAATCAAGACATTTGCTCCTTTAGGAACAAGAAATGGAGAAAATAAACTTTATCCAATATGGGTATGTTGGTTGCAAGGTGAAGACCAACTACCAAAAGTTCCTCGTGTATGTATTTATTCTATCAGAAAATATGCGGGAAAACATCCGGTAATTATAATTTCACTTCAAAATTATCAACAATACATTACCATACCTGATTATATTTTAGAAAAATATAATAAAGGGATTATCAGTCATGCACATTTTTCAGATATAATCCGTACTTGCTTACTTTATGAACGGGGAGGAGTGTGGATTGATGCTACTATCTTAGTAACAAAAGAATTACCTGAAATTCTGTTTACCTCTCCGTTTTATTCCATTAAAATACCTGATTCTAATTTTTATATAACATCATGCAAATGGTCTAATTTCTTTTTATGTAGTCACAAAGGGAATATCATATTTGAATTTACTCGTATGCTTTTTTTTGAGTATTTGAAAAAAGAAGATTATTTTATCGATTATTTTATGATGGATTATTTTATTCACATAGGATATGAAGAATATTCTGAAATCAGACAACAAATAGATAATGTGCCTTTTAATAATGAGAATATACATCAGTTAGGTTCGTTGATGAACACGATTTATAATACAGAACGATTTCAGATTTTAAAACAAAATACTTATCTCTTTAAGCTCTCTTGGAAATCATATTTAAAGGAAAAGGTTGATAATCATATCACTTTTTGGGGATTTATAAAAAATAATATTCATAATTCATAAAATGAAAAAAGCATATTATGTTGATACCTATTCTCATGGTATCTTACATGAAATGTTTGATGCTTCTTCTCTGAAAATGTTTGCTTCAATATATGATGAAGTGGAATATTTTGCAGATATAACAGCTAAAGAACATTTAGTAAAAATGCTAGGTAGAATGCCTGATAATGTAATTTATCATAAAATAGGCGTACCAGGTGGTAATTGGAAAATTATCCGTTTTTGGAAACAAATAAAAGCAATGTATAATAATTGCTACTATATCATTAAAGCTTCCGTAGATACTACCGTTATTATTAATTATAACACAATGTCTGCGATTTATTTAATAAATTGGATAACAAAATTGGCAAAGAAAAAAGTGTTAGTTGTTTGTCATGGGGAAATGCAAGCTTTATGTATTAAACAAAATACGAGTTTCTTATTTAAAGCGAATAAAAAGTTTTTTACGTCTGATAAAACAGTGATTGCTGAAAAATTATATTTTGCTGTTTTAGGAGATATAATCAAAAAAAATCTTAGGCTTTACATCTCAAAACAAATATATGATAAAATGTTGTGTTTTGATCATACTGCAATTTTTGATACAATAGAATTACCGGATAATGTAAAGTCTGAAACTGTTCTAAATGTTGGAGTTATAGGTATAATACGCGAGAGTAAAGGTTTATCTAAGGTTTTAGAGTTGGCAAATAATTTAAAGAAATATCAGGATAAGATAAAAATATCTGTTGTTGGTAAAGTATCTTGTGATAAACAAAAGCTACAAGAATCGGGAATTTATATTAATGAAGAATTCGGGAATCGTTTTTTATCACGTATGGAGATGTACCGATTAATCTCACAGTTAGACATTATATTGTTTTTATATCCTAAAGATGGTTATAAAGTAACAGCTAGCGGATCATTATTTGATGCAATAGATTGTGAGCGTCCGATATTAGCCTTGAGAAATGATTATTTAGAGTATTTTTCTTCTAAATTTGGAAGTGTAGGTAATTTAGTTGATACTTACGACAGATTAGAAAAAGAGATTGTAGAACTATTAAATGGAAAGAAGTATTCTGTTGATTTTAAGTTAATTAAAAGATTACTAGCTCCAGATAATATTGCCGTATCTCTAAAGAAACAATTGGACTATATAGAATTATAGAAATATCTTATTAGCAATAAATAAGAATGGAAAAGAAGAAAATTCTTTTTATCCTCCACATGCCTCCCCCTGTTCATGGTGCAGCGATGATGGGGAAATACATTCACGATAGCAATGTGATAAACGAAGCATTTGACTGCCACTATATTAACCTGACGACAGCCAGAGACCTGACGGATATAGGTAAGATAGGACTGCGGAAAATAAGACAATTCGTAAATCTGTTGAATACAATCCGTAAGGAAGTGAAAAGACTGAAACCGCAATTGGTATATGTTACTCCTAATGCACGAGGTGGAGCTTTTTACAAGGACTTTATCATTGTGCAGATGCTAAAATTAATGAAATTCAAAGTAGTTGTTCACTACCATAATAAAGGGGTGACCGCTCGACAAGATAAAGTAATTGATAACTTGCTATATAGATTATTCTTTCGGAATCTAAAAGTTATTTTACTTGCTGAGTCTCTTTATAACGATATCAAGAAATACGTTTCACGAGATAATATCATGATCTGCCCGAACGGCATTCCCGAACAATAAACAAAACATGAATCATTCTTTTAATATCCTTTTTCTATCGAATATGATGGAAGAAAAGGGGGTATGGACTTTAGTGGATGCTTGTCAGCTACTTAAACTGCATTCTTATCATTTTGAATGTCATTTTGTAGGTAAATGGAGCGATATAACGGAAGACATATTTCATACTTACCTTGTTCAGAAAGGTTTGGAGGATATGGTGTTTGCTCATGGTGCTAAGTATGGGAGTGAAAAAGATTCTTTCTTTGAGAGAGCTGATGTTTTTGTATTTCCTACTTATTATCATAACGAATGCTTTCCGTTGGTGATTCTTGAAGCTATGCAACAAGGTCTTGCTTGTATAAGTACACGTGAAGGTGGAATACCTGATATTATTATTGATGATGTGACCGGATTTCTGATTGATAAAAAGGATGAAAAGGCTCTGACCGATAAATTGATCTATCTGATAGAGCATCCAGATCTCTGTACAGCAATGGGGAAAGCCGGAAAAGAGCGTTTTTTAAAAGAGTTTACATTAGAATCGTTTGAGGAAAGACTAGTGACAATTTTGAATGATTGCATTTCTAAAAAAGATAAATAGTAAGATAAAATCACCCTCGCCAACTCCTCCACTTTCCATTCCTTCCATAAATCAACCCTCATTTTCTCCTATCCATATCTATTATAAACACAAAAAAATCACCTCGATGTTTTTAAAAAACATAAGGATGATTGCGAACAAACATCAGGTTGTTTTTAAAAAACATCGGGATGTTTGAAATGAAAAGCGTGACAGTGTGACGACGTGACACGTACTTTCGGACTATTATATATACTATTGTATTTATATAATGTATAAGTTAATATATGTATTTCTTATATTATAGTACATATAATACTAATAAAACCACTGTCACAGCGTCACGCTGTCACACAAAATATTAAAGTGCGGCATTTGTGACACTTGTGACACCTACTTTTAAACCCTATATATACATAGTAATAATATAGTGATACATGTATATATACCTATTATATATATACTATATAGGGTTAAGAAACAGATGTCACAAGTGTCACAAATGCCGCACAAATTCAAAATATTCCCGGTGTATGACGGTATATGTCGGGAATAAGCCGTATCTTTGTCAAGGATTAGATAAAAGATTATGATAAGATTAAAGGAGATAAAACTTCTGAAATTCAGAGAAGATTTATCGTCTCTTCCGGATACAAAATTACTTATAAATACGATTAACGCACATTCTTATAATACCGCGCGTAAGGATGCTGCCTTTGCGGAAGCATTGAAGAAAGGGGATGTCCTGATTCCTGACGGGGCAAGTATCGTGATGGCGCTGAAATGGTTGCGGGGCGAACGGATGGAACGCATTGCGGGAGCGGATTTGTTTGCTTTCGAAATGGATAAACTGAATGCCAAGGGAGGTACGTGCTTCTTTTTGGGAAGTAGCGATAAGGTACTTGAACTGATACGCCGACGTGCAGAGAAGGATTATCCGAATATTAAAATAATAACCTATTCGCCTCCTTACAAACCGGAATTTACAGCGGAGGAGAATCAAGCCATGATACGTGCCGTAAACGAGGCGCAACCGGATTTACTATGGATAGGTATGACGGCTCCCAAACAGGAAAAATGGGCTTACAGTCACCTGCCGGAGCTGGATGTAAAGGGGCATATAGGCACGATAGGTGCGGTGTTCGATTTCTATGCAGGTACGGTGAAGCGTGCCCCACTATGGTGGCAGAAGCATAGTTTGGAGTGGCTCTACCGCTTACTGATGGAGCCCAGACGTATGTGGCGGAGGTATGTCATCGGAAACACGCTGTTTGTTTGGAATGTGTCGAAAGAAAAGGTTGGCTTTTGACATTCTCATTCAAAATTATTCAGCATTCGTTTTGCCTTTCCGATAGCTTCGGTAGCCGGAACTTCTTTCAGGGTGGTTTCGTCAAATAACTGCAATGCTTTGTCTATTTTGTCCAACTTACGTTTGTCTCCTTTTTCGGCATATTCCTTTTTGAACAACCGTATCTTTTCGTATGCCTGTATTCCGTCGATCAGATGCTCGAAACGCAGGGAACTTCTTCCTCCGGGATAAATCAGGTAAGTATCTCCGGCCGCCCATGTATGGAATCGGCTGTCTTGCAGCGGATGTTCTACCCAACTGTTCAGCGCCCAACGGAGATAGCCGTCCAATCCCTCTTTTGCACTATACCATGCGAACCATTCGGTTTCGGCAGGAGGGGAGAAAGAAAACGTATTAGGACGTGCTTCTTCGCAACTGGTATAGAAAGTAGTGACTTTGCCGGTCTGTTTTCGTTGCCGTTTCACGTCTTCGGGATATTTCATGCGGAGGGCTACACAATAGTCGTCCAGTTCATAGACTAACTCTTTATGGTAGGCTCCGGCAAGGGAAACTTTGAAATCCTTGTCCGCCTTACGGATGATTTCCAGCGTTTTCAGCATCGTTTCCATAGGACGCTCGTCCATGGATATATAGGTAATGCCGAACCATCCTTTTTGTTTGAGGTGGGTGGCGAATGATCGGAGCATGGCAAGCCACATATCTTCATACACGGCCTCTCCGGGTTGCGTACTGACAGACTGCAATGAGTTGGTAGCTTGGTCGAAATACCGGAAGGAGAGTTTCCAAGGTACCATAGAATAGCAGTTGATCTGTTTTCTGATGCCCATTTCCATCATAAACTCTACCCATTTGTCGAACACCGTGTAATCGAACATCCATGTGCCGTCGGCTTTCTTTATCCACGTTACCATGCTTTCAAAATAGTCATACGTCTGTCCGTTCCATGGCTTGTGCATGATGGAGGCAGTAATGGATTTCCCTCCCGCATCTGCATAGAGCTTCATGTGAGGACGCATATAGTCAAAGTGTTCCTTGCTCCACGGGGTGACCTGATAATACCGGGCAACGGCATAAGGATTCTGCCATAAGTCCAGGTGAAAAGCCCATTCGGAAGGAGGTGGAAGGGTTCGTTGACCAACGTTTACCGTTATTCCAAGTGTGGATATAACCTTTTCCCCGTCTTTTACCAGAATGGTTCCCCGATAAGCTCCGGCTTTCACCTGACTGGGGATATGGATACTGACCCATCCTCCTTGAGTGGAGTGGGAGGGAATGAATAGCGACGGGGTGATATGGTCTATCGGGTCTGCCACCAAAGTGGAATCGAATTTAGTAGGGTCGGGGCGTTGTCCGCATCCCCCGTTTCCGTCCTTGTTCAATTCGTCCGTCATGACATATCGAACAAAAGCAGTGGTCAGACGCTCTTTTCCGATACTTTCTTCTCCGCTGCGTAAATCCCCTGCAGAGAAATTCAGTTCCTTGATTTCCTCACCACTCCAAATGACAAGCTGTGCACATACCCGTTCTCCTTTCCATGCGGACAGCGTGAGGTCTTTCTTTATGTCGACACTTGGGGGCACTTCTTTCTTATAGCGCACATCCGTGCTTCCCCAGCTGACTTTCGGTGTATTCACTTTATCCCATTGCGTAAGGTCTGTCTGTACCGGGTTGGGCAGCTCCCGGTAACTATCCGCTATCTGTGCGGAGAGGGAAATAGTACCGGTAAAGAAAAGGACGGAGAAAAGAATGTTTTTCATATCGAAACAGTTTTGTCTGAAATTTATCCGGTAGCAAAGATAGAAAATAAAAAAGAGAGTATTATACTCCCTTTTTTAAAATTTATTGCAATCTTTGTCCGTCAATTTGAATAGGAAACTATGCCGAGATGAAATAGAAGAATATAATAAGGCATTGGATTACATCTGAAAAATATCTTTAAAGAATGTCTACCCCAACATCAGAATGAGTAACTGTGCCGTAAGTACCCGCATAAACATGGTCAGAGGGTAAACAGTGGCATAGCCTACGGCCGGCGCATCACAGGCAGTCTGGTCATTGGAGTATGCCAGAGCAGGCGGATTGGTAGTGGCTCCTGAGAGCACACCGATTAACGTATAGTAATTCAGCTTGAAGAAATAACGTCCGATAATGCCCGTCAGCAATAAAGGAATTATTGTAATAATGGCTCCATATCCTATCCATACATAGCCTCCCTCGTGGATGATTGTCTCCACGAATCCTTTTCCCGCACCTAGCCCCACGCAAGCAAGGAAAAGGGAAATACCTATTTCGCGTATCATCAGATTGGCACTCATGGTGGTGTATGTAATTAGTTTATATTGCGGTCCGAAACGGCTGATGAGAATGGAAACAACGAGCGGCCCTCCTGCTAATCCTAACTTTATAGGTTGGGGAATACCGGGGAACGTGAACGGAAGACTTCCCAGGATACACCCCAATGCAATACCTAAAAAAATAGGAACCAGATTCGGATGGTTCAGACGTTTCATTGAGTTTCCCAATATCTTTTCGGCATGGCTGACAGCCAGTTCACTACCCACGATTGTTACGCGGTCGCCCATTTGTAATTGCAGGTGCGGAGTTGCCACCAAGTCCACTCCCGAACGGTTTACACGGGTTATGTTAGCCCCGAAATTATTCCGGATTTTCAGTTGCGACAACATCTTGCCATTGAGTTCCGGTTTGGTAATGAGTATACGGCGGGATATGAATTGTGTATTTGTTTTTTCCCATTCCATATCAACTTGTTTACCGAAGAACAGGGTGATAGCCTCTATATCTATAGGAGTGGAGATAATCAGAATCTTATCACTCATGTGTAGCACCGTGTCGGGTCCTGCCAGTGCTTCATTTTTTCCGTCGGCATAGCATATACGGGATATGACGAATTGGCGCTTGAGCAGCGGATGAATCTCGCGTAGTTTTTTTCCATGAATCGCCTCATTATGTATCTCCAGTGTGATAGGACGAACCGTCAGTTCTTGCAAATGTCCTAATCCCCGTTCGGCATTTTCCTCTTCCTCTCTACTGTTGACACGAAGTAAATATTTAAGTGCCAATAAAGTGAGGATGCAACCTACTACCCCCAAAGGATAGGCGACGGCATATCCTAAAGCGATTTCGGGGGCGTCTACTCCGTTTAAGTCACTGTTGGCTTGCTGGGCGGCTCCCAGTCCGGGAGTGTTGGTTACAGCTCCCGACAGGATACCTACCATCGTAGTAATAGGTATGTTAGTGATGAAATGTAAGGCAACAGTGATAACGACGCCTGTAAAAACCACTATCATGGCCAGCATATTCAGCGTGAAACCTCCTTTTTTGAAAACAGAGAAGAAACCGGGACCTACCTGTAAACCGATGGAATAAACGAACAAGATAAGTCCGAATTCTTTGAGGAAATGCAACAAGTGTTCGTCTAAATTAAGATTAAAATGTCCGAACACAATACCGACAAACAATATCCAGGTGACTCCCAGGGAGACTCCTGCTATTTTTACCTTACCTAACGCAATGCCTGCCGCAATGACAAGTGACAAAATAAGTACGGAGTGTGCCACTCCGCCGCCCCAAAGATTGGGAGAGCCTTCAAAAAGAGTTTTTAAAAATTCCATACTGTTATCCTTCACAACGCATACTCGCCTTTTTTACAAAGGTATTTTCCGAATGTTAATTTTTAAGATAATATTTTCGTACTGTTTTCCTAATCCGCGAGTAAAAACAGTCTTTAATGAATGGCAGGTATTCTGACTGACTTCCGTTCTGATACCTTCCCGGCTCTTTACCGCCAGTGGCAAAAGTTTTTCATCAGGACGTTGAAATTGAAGCTTCACAGCAGCGGGACTGTCCGGGATTTACACCCGATTCCCTTTTAATCCGAATGACGGAAAGTCATCCGAAACCAATTCATGGCAAAGATAATGGATTTTTTATTCTTATTCTTTTGTTAGTGATGAATATATTTATAGACGTTATTAATATTGGTTAAATTTAACAGCTTACGATGGTTACATATTTAATTCTATGACGTCATATATTTATATGTCTAATTTTAAAATATTTTATAATGATTTTACGTTTACTGTCACTAATGATGTTTACGACTTTTTGTTACCATACTTTGGCGCAAAGTCCTTTTCGTTACATAGTATCCGGTGATGGTACGGGTGATTATTCTTCCATTCAGGAAGCGATTGATGCCTGTCCGGACGATGAACGAAGTCTTATTTTTATTAAAAATGGTACTTATGAGGAGAAGTTATGTATTGGTTCGAAAAATAATTTCTCTCAAAAGTTGATTAGTCTCATTGGTGAGGATACAGAGAAAGTTATCATCACTTCCAATCAGAAAATGGATGATCCTTCGCTGACCTGGGATAGCGTATGCACGGTGCGCCTTTATTGTGATGATTTTTATGCCGAAAACCTCACACTGTACAATAATGCGGGAATTGGTGCTCAGGCAATAACGTTATACAGTGGTGGAGATCGTCAGACTTTCCGTAATTGTCACATTCGTGGTTATCAGGATACTTACCGAACTGAAAATGCTAAACGCTGCTATTTCCAGAATTGCTTATTAGAAGGCACAGTAGATTTTATCTATGCCGGAGGAGCCGTATTTTTTGATAATTGCGAACTTCGTTGTATAAAAGGAGGAGGATATATTACAGCTCCGGGAGGAAACGGAACGGCGGGTACAATAAAAAAAGGAGAAACGGAAGCCGGTATATTTTACCGGATAGGATTTTTCTTTCGTAATTGTGACATCACGGCCGGAGAGGGTGTAGCCGACGGAGCTTTCTCATTGGGACGCCCATGGCAAGATTATGCTCCGGCATATTATCTCAATTGTAAAATGGGCAAACACATTAATGAAAAGGGTTGGACAACATGGGATGGTCGTGAAGCTACGGCTTGTTTCTGCGAATATAAGAGTATGGACAGTGACGGAAATCCGCTTGATGTGTCAAAACGCGTAGACTGGAGTTATCAATTGCCCAAAGCTGATGTGGATAAATTTTTCTATCCGGCTTTTATTTATAATCGTATTGATTCGAAATTTAATTATGATCCGGAAAGTATTTGTGTTTCTCCTGCCGCACCGGCATCATTTACTTATTCGGGACAAGAGTTGAATTGGAGCTCCGTAGACGGTAGTTTGGGATACATGATTTATAAAGGGGGCAAGTTTTTGACAGCGACTACTGAAACAAGCTATACGGATAATACGGATGGAAAAGGCACTTATACGATTCGTACAATTAATAATATGGGAGTACAGAGTTCTCCTAAAACAGCATCGGAAAATATAACCGAAGAGTTGCTAGCTTTCCCTACGGCACTTGGCTTTGGGAAATTTGCAACCGGAGGTCGCGGGGGTAAGGTTATTAAAGTTACAACTTTGGAAGATGATATGGAAAATCCTCCCATAGGTTCTTTCCGTTGGGCATTGAAACAGGAAGAGGGCAATCCCATTATTATTGTATTCGATGTTTCGGGATATATTTTCTTGAAAGGTATGTTAAGCATGAAACGGGATAATGTCACTATTGCCGGACAGAGTGCACCGGGAGAAGGAATTTGTGTATGCGGCCACAAGGTTAATATCGGAGGCTCGAAGAATGTTATTATCCGTAATATGCGTTTCCGTTGTGGTAGCAAAGATGCCAACGGTAATGACGTAACGGCAGATCAGTCGATGGGGTGTGAAAATGTGGAGAATGTGATTTTTGACCATTGTAATTTTGGTTGGAGTGCGGAAGAATGTGTCAATAATCAGGATACTCATTATATGACTTTCCAATGGTGCATTGTACATGAAGGTTTGTATGATGCCGGACATCATAAAGGTAAAGCACGAAGTTTTGCTGCTCAATGGGGAGGTTCGCAAACTACTTTCCATCATAATCTACTTGCAAATAATAATTCCCGTTCACCACGTTTTAACGGAGCTCGTAACAATGATTTGGTGGTTTATTTGGAATATATTAATAATGTGAATTATAACTGGGGAAAAGTAAATGCCGTATACGGTGGAGAAAATTGTACGCCTAATATCAAATGGCATACACATGAAGCTAATATGGTAGGTAACTACTATAAGCCGGGACCATCTACAAACAAAGTTCATCGTTTCTTCACACAGACCGGAGCTACAAACGGATTAATATGGAGAGGACCTTCGTATTGGTATATTCATGATAATATAATGGAAGGTAATTCTGAATATGATGAAGATAATTGGCTGGGGGTAAGTACGGATGATGTAGAACATGATATCTTGGCAGAAAAAGTGGATACTTTTATTCAGCCTAAAACCTTCTATAAAGTAGGTAAATTGGATTATACATTCGATTGGGAAACATTTACATTGAAAAATAAGGTAGAGGATGCTCGTGAGGCTTTCCAAAATGTCATGGAAAAAGTTGGTTGTGTTGTACGTGATTCAGTAGAACGTCGCTTGATTCGTGAGGCAAGAACCGGAACGGCAACTTTTATCGGACATTTGGGAGGAGCAGGTATTATAGACGATCCGGATGAATGTGAAGGATTCATTTCTTATCCGGATTATACGCTGAATCGTACAGATATGGATGGAGACGGCATAGATGATACATGGGAAACTAAACATGGTCTCAACTCCAATGATCCGACTGATGGTAATTATACTAATTCTATAGGCTATACAGCTGTAGAAGTATATTTGAATAGTTTGATGGGAGAAATGCAAAATACCGATTTTGCTCCTACAAGTATTAATGAGATTTTAAATGAAAATAGTGCTGGATATCAAACTTATTTGGAATCAAGTACTGTGGATCAGATGCTCGTTATCCAAAGTAGCCGTAATTTGGTTTACGCTACTATTTACACTTCATCCGGAACTGCTGTTCGGAAATTGGATTTAACAAATGGCTATAGTTTTAATGTAGAACATCTACAACCTGGAATGTATATCCTGTGTGTATGTGATATGAATGGAGCTGCCGAAAGCCTCAGATTCATAAAGAAATAATTCAAAACTTTCTGATAATTACAGAGTCGACTAATTCATCATAGATTAGCCGGCTCTGCATCTTCCGGATGGTACCCTACCCGGTAGACATTCAGCATCGCTTCTTTGCCCGAAGCCAGTGGAGCAATATCCAGTTCTACTTTAATATAAGATTCGTCTTTCTTGTTTTCCAGATGATATAGATTTTTATACTTGTGCATCAAGCGTTCGTCATTGGCTCCCTAGATGAAACCTGCACTGGGTTGCAGAGGAGCACCGCTATATTCGATGTTTAATGAAAGGTCACTCTTTATCCACTATCTTATACCAATTGGTCTTTTTCATCGGAAACAGTAATCTGAAAGGCCGGCTGCGAATTTCCTCTTTCGTGGTTGGAGGACTCCATTTGCTAACTGAAACGGGGCTGCTCTACATCAATGCCCAATGGGGCTTCGGCATATTCGACTTTCATATTCTTGACCAAAAACGAATAATCAACAGCGTGTAATCTTATTGAGCAGGAAAAGCATACCAGAATAGTTAGTAATGTGAGAATCTTTTGTTTTTCATATAGTAGCAATTTCTGTAAAAAGGAAATAGTTTATCTGATTATTGCATACAAAGTTACGATTTATTTTCAGAAACGATAACTTTTACAGAAAAAACGAAAAACAGCCTTATATCGTTGAATACAAGTCGGTCAGAGGCTTCTCTTATTCAAATATTCCTGAAATTCTTTCTTGTAACTGTCACTGATAGGGATATATACTTTACCGAAAACAATCCGGTTGCGGTCTATTACCTTTATTTTATCCTTGTGCACGATGAAAGAACGGTGTACGCGCATGAAATGATTGGCAGGAAGCAGTTCCTCCATGGATTTCAGGCTCATCAGGCTCAAGACGGGCTTTGGTTGGTCTTCTGTATATATCTTGAGATAATCTTTTAAACCTTCGATATAGAGAATATTCTCTATTTTTATCTGTATCAGCTTGTAGTCGCTTTTGACGTAGATACTGTCTATTTCATTTTCTTGTGCAGATGATGTGGTGACTTCTTCAGATGAGTCGGCACTTGTTGCACGTGTTAGTCCAAACCATTGCAAAGCCTTGTTAGCTGCTTCCAGAAAGTCAGCATAACTGATAGGCTTTAATAAATAATCGAGCGCATTAACACGATATCCGTCTACGGCATACTGGCTGAAAGCAGTAGTAAAGATGATGCGTGTACGTTTGTCTACCATTCTGGAGAACTCCATACCATTAAGTTCCGGCATTTGTATATCGAGAAATAAGAGATTTATTTTCTTATCCGACAACTCTTTCATTGCCTGCACGGCACTGGAATATTTTCCAACCAGTTCAAGGAAAGGAGTCTTCTTTACGTAACTTTCCAATAATCCTAAAGCAAAGGGTTCGTCGTCTACTATTGCGCAAGTGAGTTTCATGATTCTATAATTTTTTGAGTGGAGATAACAAGCATTGATTCATACGTTTGATTGTCGGCCGACACATCACGTTGCCAGATATACTGTCCGGCATAGAGCAGTTCCAGGCGTTTGCGTACTTGTTCCAGTCCGATACCACTTCCGCTTTTGTCCGCATCGGATTTCGGATGGTAACTGTTGACGATACGACAAATGACCGTACCTTCTTTCCGTTCCTCCAATGTAATGTCTATAAAACTCGGTTCTGTGGCAGACGTCCCATGTTTAAAGGCATTCTCAATGAGAGAAATAAAAATCAACGGGGCAATCATCGTATTACTGCCTGTGATAAGATTAAAAGAAGACTTGACCGTGACATTATCGTTCAAACGTATTTTCATCAATTCGATGTAATTGCGGATAAATTCAGCTTCCCGTGAAAGAGGAACGTATATTTCCTGATTTTCATATAGCACATAACGAAGTAATTTACTCAGTTCCTGTACCGCTTTTTGAGCTTTGTCCGTATCAAAAGCGATAAGAGCATAAATATTGTTCAGTGTATTGAGTAAGAAATGAGGATTCAATTGATTTTTCAGATTCTTCAATTCCGCTTCTGTCTTGCTCTTTTCCAATTCTCTCCGGGATGCTTCTGCTTCATACCAACGCCTTGTCATCTTGATGGATACAGCAAGACCGACGGTAAGTATCAGCGAAAGCATATCCCGTAAGATAAATAAAGCAACCATACGTGCATGGAAATAAGGCTCTTTTTCCCGTTCACGAAATTCATGAGGTATATGAGGCTTCTGTTTTTCTTTGGGCTGCATGAAAGTAGACGTTTGTTGCTGTTCCTGCCGTCTGTGAGCTTCATTCTTGATATGAATACCTCCGCAGATGGCAATAATAATGACTGCATTCAGTAAGATGAAAGTTCTGGTCTGCTGTTTACGAAACAAGTATTTATCTATCAGGTAAAGGTAATTGAGATAAAAGATCGCCATAAACGATAGTGGCACAGGCAGGCGTCTCAAGTATTCCGACCAGTTGAGCGTACTGCTTCCCCAATCCATGAGGATAGGAAAGAACAAGAACAATGCCCATACGATAATATGTATAAGCAGATAAATATAACGACGGCTTCTGACGCTTGTTTTCATGGATACAAATTTAGTTATTTAATTTTAGAATTCTCAACTATTCATATCTAATAGCTTCTATCGGATCAAGATCGGCAGCTTTCTTTGCCGGATACCATCCAAAGAATACTCCTGTAACTGTACATACGGCGAAGGATAAGAATACGCTCCACGGCTGGATATAAATAGGCCAATGCGCTATACTCTTGACTACCCAGCTGGCACCGCATCCGATAATGACACCGATGATACCTCCGGTAATACTAATCATGATAGCTTCAATCAGGAATTGTGATAGAATATCCACGCCTCTTGCACCGACACTCATACGCAAACCTATCTCACGGGTACGTTCGGTGACGCTGACATACATAATGTTCATAATACCTATACCGCCTACTATTAAGGATATGCCGGCTATACACGCCAGTAGGGTGGTCATGAGATCGGTAGTGGAATTAAGCATCGTGCTTAGTTCCTGCTGACTGCGGATGGTGAAATCATCCTCATCCGTATCTTTCAGTTTATGTTCCCGTCGGAGGATGGTGGTGATCTCATCTGTGGCATAGTCTGTCATGTCCTCAGAAAGGGCAGAGGCGAAAATGCCTTGCAGGTAAGTCACGGCAAGCAAACGTTTCATGACAGTGGTATAAGGAGCGAGGACTACATCATCCTGATCCTGCCCCATTGAATTGTAACCTTTCGATTTGAGTACCCCTATTACCCGGAAAGGGATTTTGTTGAAACGAATCACTTTACCTATCGGGTCGCTACCATCAGGGAATAAATTATCTGCAATGGTTTTACCGATTATACATACTTTGGCGGAACTCTGAATGTCTGCCGCAGTGAACATACTTCCGCTCTCCACCTTTAATTGGCGTATCTCAAGATATTCCAGTCCTACACCGTTGACAGAGGAAGGATAGTTATTGTTCCCGCAGACAAATTGCCCGGATGAAGATACATTGGGACTGATGGCAGCAAGGAAATTGGTTTCATCACGCAGCTTCTCATAGTTCTCCAGTTTAAGCGTTTGCATCTCCGAAGCATCTCTGCGGACTCCTCCACGCATATCACCTCCCGGATGTATCATAATCATATTGGAACCCATCTCGGCAATTTGCGTTTGTATGCTCTTCTTGGAACCCTGTCCGATGGCAAGCATTGTGATAACCGAAGCCACACCGATAATGATACCCAGCATGGTAAGGAAAGCACGTAATTTATTATTAGCTAACGCCCGGAGTGCTATTTTAAATAAGTTTGTTCCGTTCATATTTATGGTTTTCTTTAATCTTCGTCATTTTTAGGTAATGCGGCAAGTGCGTCAGTAGCAGAAAGAATATGATCGTTGGTCACATCTTCTATCACGTGTCCGTCACGCAGGCGGATGGTACGGCTGCTATATTGCGATATCTCCGGATTGTGCGTCACGAAGATAATGGTACGTCCCTCTGCGTGCAGCTTTTGGAACAGTACCAATATCTCGAATGACGTACGTGTATCAAGGTTTCCGGTTGCTTCGTCTGCCAATATTACTGCCGGATTGTTGACCAATGCACGGGCAATCGCTACACGTTGCATCTGTCCGCCGGACATCTGGTTGGATTTATGTTCCAGTCTGTCACCCAAACTTACCGCTTGTAGAGCCTCGATAGCACGTTTGCGTCGTTCGGATGCACTGACGCTCGGATTATACATCAATGGTAGCTCTACATTCTCTACAGCAGTTGTCTTAGGCAGTAGGTTGTAATTCTGAAATACAAACCCTATCTTGCGGTTGCGCAAGATGGCCCGGGCGGACTTGCTCATGGTACGTACGGAAATTCCGTCGAGTAAGTATTCACCGCTGGTAGGGGTATCCAGACAACCTAATGTGTTCAACAGCGTAGACTTTCCCGAACCGGATGTACCCATAATCGTAACGAATTCACCTTCGTCGATGGTGAAAGAGATACCTCGTAAGGCACGTACCGTTTCTTCTCCCACCTGAAAGTCCCGTTTTATATTTTGTAATTCAATTACTTTCTTGCCCATTTTATTTCTTTTTCTTGTTACTTCCCGGATGGCTCGGCATAAACGGGCTCTTTTCCGTATTTTCATTACCGGACTGCATGTTCGGCATTTCTCCTTCCGGCATGCCGATGCTAGCCTCTGTAATTACTTTTGTTCCTTCGGCAATGCCACTGATTATTTCAGTAACCGTACCGTTGTTGATTCCAATCTCTACAGGATGAGCCGTAAAGGTATTACCTTCCCGAGTCCATAATTTGTTTTCACCCTTGCAGTCTTTGACGATGTCTTCTTTACCGATCAACGGCTCTTCCGGAGTGAAGCGTAATGCTTTGGACGGAACGCCGAGAACATCCTTTTTATCCAATATATAAATGGTTACATTTGCCGTTAGACGAGGTTTAAGTTTCAGTTCAGGATTTTGTGCGGAAATTACTACTTCATAGGTAACTACGCTCTCGCTCGTTGTGCTGCTACTACTACTGCTCGAAGTACTTCCCAAACGGATCTGAGTAACATTTCCTTCAAACGTATCGTTCGGATAAGCATCGACTGTGAAGGTAACGCGTTGTCCTTCCACCACACCGCCTATATCTGCTTCATCCACGTCGGCAACCACTTGCATCTGTGTCAGGTCGGCGGCAATGGTAAAGAGTGTAGGCGTCTCGAAACCAGAAGCTACCGTCTGTCCCTCTTCCACATCACGACTGATGACTACCCCGTCGATCGGGGAGGTGATGGTAGCGTATGAGAGATTTCGTTCCGCCTTTGCCAATGCAGCTTTGCTGCTATCGAATGCACTCTTCGCCTTCTCGTAGTTGTATAAAGCCTGTTCGTAATCGGTATCGCTGATCAGGGCTTTCTCATGAAGTCCTTTACTGCGTTCATAATTCTTTTGTTGATATTCATATTCCGCCTTGTTGCCGTCGTATGTGGCTTTAGCCGATGCCAGCTCACTCTGTAAGGTCACTTTATCCATTTCTGCAATAAGTTCTCCTTTTGTCACTACAGAATTATAATCCACGTATATCTTGTCGATGATACCGGATACCTGCGTACCTACTTCTACTTCTGTTACCGGTTCGATTGTTCCGGTGGCGGTCACGGAATTGGAGATGTCGGCTTTGCCTACGGTCGCTGTCACATAGGTAATTTTGTGCTTGGCTTTAGAACCGCTGAAGAACCATATACCTCCACCGACCACCACAATCAAGGCTAAACCAATGAAGATGATTTTTTTTGTTTTCATATTGTTGCTTGTTTATATTTTACAAATTAATTTCGTCTCCGGCATAGAAGTGAAGCAGTTTGGCGTTGAGTATTGCCATGTATTTAGCTTGTAACTGCTCTTGCTGCGCCGACAGTAAGTTATTTTTCTCCGTGAGCAGGTCTACGGTATTCTTCATACCCAAATTAAACTGTTCGCTCACAAGGTCAAAGCTGGTCTGCGTACTGCGTAGCTTCTCGGTGGCAGCAGCATATTGTTGCTGTGCGCTGTTTGCATCCAACCATAGTCCTTCAATCGTTTTGAACAATGTTTTCTGTTGGTTCTGCAATTCAAGCTGACTGCTTTGCTGTTGTAATTTGGCTTTCTGAATAGAACTCTTTGTCTGACGATTGTTGAAAATAGGTACGCTCAAAGTGACCCCGATAGAGTTGTTCCATCCATTCTTGACTTGCTCGCTGAAAGTAAAATCACTTCCCGTTGTATGGTTTGTACCGATTCCCGCACTCAGGCTGATGCTTGGGCGATAACCGGAACGGGCAATGTCAATATCCAGTTTTGAAGTCTCCACACTTAGTCGGCTTGCCTCTATTTCAGGTCGCAGTACCAATGCGGATTTATAAACTTCGCTTTTGCCGGGTAATGGTGAAAGTACATCAGCATCCACCAGTTGAGGGAGTGCCAGTTGCATTTCTTCCTCGCCATCCAGTTCGAGAAGCTGTTTCAGTTGTAGCTTGTAGTCCTGAAGAGTAGCCTGAGCTGTGACTAATTGATACTTATCCGTGCTGCACTGAGCTTCCAACTGAGCCAGGTCACTCTTGGCGATACTCCCTGCCGCCAACAGCTCTTTACCACGGTCACGTTGTGCTTCGGATACCTTTAACGTATTCTCGTTCACCTTTACAGCTTCGGCAGCATAGAGAATCTGCACGTAAGTCTGCGTGATAGACTCTTGAATACTGTTTTCAGATGTCGCTACGTCCAGTTTGGCGATACGGTTGTTCAACTTTTCTTGTTCGATGGTGTTCAGACGCTTACTTCCGTTGTAGAGCGTCCATGATGCATTCAGTCCGTAATTACCGTTGTAATTGGTTTTGTGGCTCGTACTGATTACGTTAGAACCGTCGATGATAGAACTCTGCTCGTTGTAAGGTCGGTTCACTACATTGTGGCTGGTTGAGAATGAAAGACTCGGAAAGAGTGCCGCTTTTGCCGTTTTGGTATCGATCATGCTCTCTTCCATAACTATCTTGTCTTTTTTAATTTGGATGTTTTGTTCCAGAGCGTAGTCTATGCACGAAGCCAAATCCCATACTCGGGTAGAGATACTGTCTTGTGCAACAGCTGTTTGAAAGGAACAAACTATTATCATCGCTATCAATAAAGGCTTTTTCTTCATAATCCTAATTTTGTTGGTATTTTCAACAAAAATAGGTTTGTGTGTGTTATTATGCAATATATATATATGTTCGTTAAATTTTTATCGACAATTATTTTGTTTTTATCTATAAATACTTTTAATTTGTACTCGTTACAAATATGAAAAACTAATAAGATGAAAAGTAGTTTACCTGTTCGTATCTACCGTTTTTATGTGGAGGGCTTTCGTCAGATGACGTTGGGCAAGACACTTTGGGCAATTATTCTCATTAAACTTTTTATTATGTTTTTTATTTTGCGGCTCTTTTTCTTCCCGAATGTTTTGAATCAAAAGGGGACGGAAGAAGGGAAGCAGGAGTATGTGGCAACAGAGTTAATAGAGAGGGGTATGGAGTAGATTCAAATTCATCCTGATGTTTTTTAAAATCATCAGGGTGATTGAATAAAAACATCAAGATGAATTTAAAAAACATCGAGATAATTTAAAACTTAAATAATATACGTATGATTGAAAACATTGATGCTTCATTGATTGACTGGTCGAGAGCGCAATTTGCACTTACGGCCATTTATCACTGGATTTTTGTCCCACTCACTCTGGGGCTTGCCGTTATTATGGCAATTATGGAAACGCTGTATGTACGTACAGGCAAGGAGTTTTGGAAACAGACCGCCCAGTTCTGGATGAAACTGTTTGGTATAAATTTCGCGGTAGGTGTAGCTACCGGATTGATTCTGGAATTTGAGTTCGGAACCAACTGGAGTAACTATTCATGGTTTGTGGGTGACATATTCGGTGCTCCGCTTGCCATTGAGGGTATATTGGCTTTCTTCATGGAAGCTACGTTCATTGCTGTGATGTTCTTCGGGTGGAACAAAGTAAGCAAACGTTTTCACTTGGCATCTACATGGCTTACGGGTATTGGTGCTACGATCTCTGCCTGGTGGATTCTTGTTGCCAATGCTTGGATGCAGTATCCTGTAGGTATGGAGTTTAATCCGGATACGGTGCGTAATGAAATGGTGGATTTTATGGCAGTGGCCACTTCACCGATGGCGGTAGTTAAATTCTTCCATTCCGTATTGAGCGGATGGGTATTGGGAGCTGTGTTTGTAGTGGGCGTAAGCTGCTGGTTCCTATTGAAGAAACGTAATAGGGAATTTGCTTTGTCAAGTATTAAAATAGCAGGAATCGTAGGTTTGGTGGCCTCTTTACTATCTTTATGGTCGGGTGATTCATCCGGTTATCAGGTAGCCAAGACGCAGCCGATGAAACTTGCCGCAGTAGAGGGACTCTATGAAGGAGGCAACAGTGTGGGAATTGTGGGAGTAGGAGTGCTCAATCCCGATAAGGAAACATATAATGACGGTAAAGAACCGTTTGCTTTTCGTGTGGAAATACCCAGTCTGCTTTCTCTTCTTGCCACCCGTTCGCTGGATGGCTACGTGCCCGGCATCAAAGAGATTATCGAGGGAGGATATGAAATGGCGGATGGAACGAAAGCCCTTTCTGCCGAAGAGAAAATAGAAAAAGGAAAGATTGCTATACAGGCATTGAGTGATTACCGCAATGCAAAGAAAGAAAAAGATGAAGTCACTGCTGAAACTGCTTACCGGACGTTGCAGGATAATGTGAAATACTTCGGTTACGGCTATATTAAAGATGTGAACGAACTGGTTCCCAATGTGCCTTTGAATTTCTATGCTTTCCGTGTGATGGTGATTTTGGGAGGTTACTTTATACTTTTCTTCCTTGTGGTACTGTTCTTTGTATATAAGAAAGAACTGTCGAAAATGAGGTGGATGCAATACGTTGCTTTGTGGACTATCCCGTTCGGATACCTAGCTGGACAAGCAGGTTGGATTGTTGCCGAAACCGGACGTCAGCCGTGGGCCATACAGGATATGCTGCCTACTTCCGCCGCTATCTCCAAACTGAGTGTCGGCTCTGTACAAACAACTTTCTTTATCTTCCTTGCACTCTTTACGATTATGCTGATTGCGGAAATCGGTATTATGCTTCGTGAAATAAAGAAAGGCCCTCAATCGGAACACACAAATCATTAATCCCTTAAATTATAGATGATATGGATGCAACATATATTTTCTTACAGCAATATTGGTGGTTTTTGGTCTCTTTGCTGGGAGCTATATTAGTTTTTCTTTTATTTGTGCAGGGAGGCAATTCCTTGCTGTTCTGCTTGGGTAAGACGGACGAACAACGCTCCTTGATGGTCAATTCTACCGGAAGGAAGTGGGAATTTACATTTACCACGCTCGTCACCTTCGGAGGTGCTTTCTTCGCGTCTTTTCCATTGTTCTACAGTACCAGCTTCGGCGGAGCTTATTGGTTATGGATGATTATTCTTTTCAGTTTTGTGCTTCAGGCAGTAAGTTATGAGTTTCAGTCGAAAGCGGGCAATCTGCTTGGCAAAAAGACTTATCAGACATTTCTTGTCATCAACGGAGTGCTGGGCCCGGTATTGTTGGGAGGTGCAGTGGCAACATTCTTTACCGGTTCGGGTTTCTATGTAAATAAAGCCAATATGGCAAATGAATTTATGCCTGTTATCAGCAGTTGGGCAAGTCCGTGGCATGGTTTGGAAGCCTTGTTGAACCCTTGGAATGTAGTATTAGGTTTGGCTGTATTCTTTCTTGCACGCATTTTGGGTATTCTTTATTTCCTGAATAATATCAAAGATGAAGAGCTGAACAGGAAATGCCGTCGTGCTCTGTGGGGCAATACGATTCTGTTTTTAGTCTTTTTCCTCTCATTCGTTATCCGTACGTTGGTTGCCAATGGTTTTGCCGTAAATCCGGAAACAAAAGAAATCTTTATGCAGCCCTACAAATATCTGATGAATTTCATCGAGATGCCGGTGGTGCTCGGCGTATTCCTGATAGGAGTGGTGTTGGTGCTGTATGGCATTATCCGCACTTTATTCGGTAAGACTTATATAAAAGGTATCTGGTTTGCAGGTATTGGAACGATATTGACGGTACTGGCATTGCTGCTTTGCGCAGGGTATAACAATACCGCTTACTATCCGTCTACTGCCGACTTGCAAAGTTCGCTTACATTGGCAAACAGTTGTTCCAGCCAATTCACACTGAAAGTAATGGCATACGTTTCCATTCTTGTTCCTTTTGTTCTTGCCTATATCTTCTATGCATGGAGGGCGATCGACAAGAAGAAGATAACCGAGAAGGAATTGAAAGACGACGGACACGCTTACTAATGAAAATAATGACAGAGTTGATATAAACTCTCCATTCTCATTTTATAAAGACCATTGGATTCTATATTGTAGAAGTGAATGGTATAAGAATGAAGATTATGAAGAAATAAAAGTGATAGGTAACAAAATATGATAAAAAGGAAACCGGATTATGAAAATCCGGTTTTTCTTTTTTAATTTTGCACCTTATTATTATATGAAAAATGAAAAAGCAGCTTAAAAAGACTATTAAAATAACAGCAATAACACTCGCGTCTCTATTAGTTTTGGTATTTGCAGCCATCGCCATTACCATAAACTTCGTATTCACCCCTACAAAACTGACTCCGGTAGTGCTGGATGTGGCAAATAAATCCATGAATGCGCATTTGGATATGAAAAGCGTAGAGCTGACGTTCTTTTCCACTTTCCCAAAGTTTGGGTTGAGAGTGACAGACGGAACACTCGTTTCAAAATCGCTGAATGATACACTGTGGAATAAAAAGGACTCACTGCTCTCTTTTAAAGAATGTGTAGTGACGGTCAATCCCGTTGCCTATCTGTCAAAGAATAAAATAAGCATCCACAATATCTCGTTGGAGAATGCTTCCGTCTATGCTTTCAGAAACAAGGAAGGGAACAGCAACTGGGATATCATGTTGCCCGATACTGTGACCATACAGGAAGATACCACTGCCACAGCCAAGTTTGATGGCGATATAGATATTAAGAATGTAGAGCTGAAGCATGCGAATCTGATTTTCGACGACCGCGATACAAGAGTGTATGCCCGTCTGGAAGATGCTAACCTGAAATTGAAAGCCTCGCTGACTAAAGGCTCATCTTCTCTCTACCTTGATTTCGATAATAAAAATATTCTTTTCTGGCAGGAAGGTCAGTTGTTGGTCAACAAAGTGGCTACATCCGTAAAGACGGATATAAAGGTAGACCGCAGTACGATGACATGGACATTGAAAGATACGCGTTTGTCGGTCAATGGAATAGAATTGGATGCTAAGGGAACAATGAAGCGTGACACTGTGGCCAAAACGGTGGATGTGGATATAAAGTATAGTCTTCATGCACCCTCCGTAGAGACGGTGCTTGCCATGATACCGGAATCCGTCGTAAAGAAAGAGAAGGTGTCTGCCAAAGGAGAAGTAAAGGTGGAAGGAACATTGAAAGGACTGTACGGAGACAAGAAGATTCCGGTAGTTTCTCTTAAGGCTCAGATTATAGAGGCTTCGGCGAAATATGATAAATTGCCTTACGGGATTGATCATCTGTCGGCGGATTTCTACGCTTTTATAGACTTGATGTACGAACAACCTTCGTATGTGGACTTGAAAATATTCCGTTTTCAAGGTGCGCATACCGATATCTTGGCAGATGCGAAAGTAGAGGACCTGTTCACAGATCCGAATATCACGTTCAATACCAAGTCCACTGTAGACCTTACTGCCCTGTCCAAGACTTTCCCATTACAGGAAGGGGTGAGCATCAACGGCAAGCTGGATGCCGACCTGAAATTGAAATGCCGTCTTTCTTCTTTGAAGAAGCAGGATATAGGGCGTATCGATCTGAAAGGCAAGCTCAATCTGCAAGGATTTGAACTGAAAGATGCTAAGAAGGATTTCGACTTCACGGCAGATGCTTCATTGGGTTTCCATGGTGATAATACACTGGCGGCTAAGGCGGAGATACGTCATTTGGTGTTACAATCCAAGAAACTGTCTTCTACTATCGAAAAACTGTCGGCACGTATAAAGACGACCAATCCACAGGATACTACACGTATTGTAGAGCTGAAATGTGATTTCGGAATGAATAAGATGAAGGCTTCTATGGGCGATTCCCTTTTCGTGTATAGTGGTAAGACCACCGCTAAAATGACCATCGAACCGGGTAAAGCGGATGTTACGAAGCCGCTTATCGGGCTGTCAATGGAAACAGATTCGCTGTTCTGCCGGATGAATAAGACTAAGATGGGGCTGGATGTGGCAGGTTTTAAGATTCGTGCGGAGAAGGTACGGGATTCTGTCTGGACGCCCAAAGGTGTCATCGGGTTTAACCGTTTGTTTTTCTCCACTCCGGAGTTTGGTCTGCCTATCCGTATGAAGAAAACGGCAGTGACCGTAGGGGATAAGAAGATTACGCTGAAGAATGCTTCCATGCGTATCGGTAAATCCAATTTGAAAGCAAGCGGCTCGGTAGCCAATCTATATGGAGCGATGAAGAAAGGGGAGATGCTGGATGCTAATCTGGAAATAACTTCGGATATGCTGGATTGCAACCAGTTGATTAACGCGCTCTCTTTCCCGGAAGACACATTGCAGGTTGAGACGGACACTGTGCCGAGTGATTTGAAACTGTTTGTGATACCGAAGAACATTGATTTTGAATTGCAGACGAATCTGAAGAAGGTTGTTTATGAGAAGATGGTGTTTGAGAATGTTCACGGTGACGTGGATATCCGTAATCAGGCGGTTCATCTTAAAGACTTAAGTATGCGGGCATTGGAAGCGGAGATGAAGACGGCGCTCGTTTATCGTGCCGCACGTAAATCAAGAGGATACGCGGGCTTTGACTTTAGGATAAAGGATATAAACATAGGCAAGTTGGTTGACTTTATCCCGGCGTTGGATACGGTAGTGCCGATGTTGCGCTCATTCAAAGGGCTCGTTAATTTTGATGTAGCGGCGGAAGCGGTATTGGATTCCAATCTGAACATCAAGATACCTTCACTGAAATCTGCCATCCATATCAAAGGAGACAGTCTTGTGCTGATGGATGGAGAAACCTTTGCGGAAATATCCAAAATGTTGATGTTCAAGAATAAGAAAAAGAATGTATTCGACAGTGTATCGGTCAATATAATCGTAAAAGACGGTAATGTCACTGTTTATCCGTTTATAGTGGAAATAGACCGTTATAAGGCAGCCGTAGGTGGTCAGCAAGGTTTGGATATGAATTTCGATTACCATATCTCCATTCTGAAATCACCGTTGCCGTTCAAAGCCGGCGTTAACATCACGGGCAATCTGGATAAGATGAAGTTCCGCATAGGTAAAGCTAAATACAAAAATGCGGTGACACCTACTGAAATACATAAAGTAGACAGCACCCGAATGAATATGGGTGAACAAATCAGCAGTAACTTTAAGAAAATGATGCAAAGAAGTAATAGACGTAGAAATGTTAATCGATAAATTGCAATTATTAAATCATGTTATAAAACATCCGTTTTCGAGCACGAAACTTGCAGTTTACCGGAAAATCACTACCTTTGCATCAGTTTTTCATAGTATTAGATTTTAAGGTTAACAAAGGTTGGAGTCAGGCGTGACTCCTTTTTTATTTTATATACTTCCGTTCCGCTCATCCTGAATGTCTTATTCATCGAATCGTTTCACCATGCCCATCCTTGCGTTTTACCAAGGTAAGCCTGTCGTTTGACCATGCTTAAACGACAGGTTGCCCCGGGTGAAACGAATCGACGATACCGGGAATTATATTCTAAAACATAAACGAATAGCAGCGGCAATACTTGGTTGGAATAGGAATATATGATAACTTTGCCCGCTCAATGTTAACAATAGATATTAGGCATAAAAGGCAATGACGACAACCTATTTGGCATCTAAGCCTCGTTACGAGATACTGGACGGGCTTCGCGGTGTGGCCGCAATGATTGTAGTAGCTTACCATTTGTTTGAAACGTATTCTGCAGGACCGGTTTATCAACTCTTGAATCACGGTTATCTGGCGGTGGACTTTTTTTTCGTACTCTCCGGTTTTGTTATCGGGTATGCGTATGATGACCGTTGGGGGCGGATGTCGTTGAAAGACTTTTTCAAGCGACGCTTGGTACGTCTGCATCCGATGGTGATAATGGGTACATTAATTGGTGCCGCGCTGTTCTACTTCGGTGCTTGTTCCGTCTTCCCTTCTATAATGGAAACACCTTGGTGGAAAGTAATCCTGATGCTCATATTGGGTTGCCTGATGATTCCCGCCATAACTGCGTGGGATATTCGTGGATGGACAGAGACCAATTCGCTGAACGGGCCTACATGGTCGCTGATGTGGGAGTATATAGCCAATATTTTATATGCTTTGTTTATCCGTCACTTCTCGAAGGTGGCCTTGGGAATCTTTGTCGCTTTGTCCGCCTGTCTCACCATTGATTTAGCCCTTAATATAGATGTATTCGGAGTGTTGGCTACAAGGGAGTATGCAGCATATACGGTCATTGGCGGTTGGAGTATAACTCCCGATCAGCTATATATCGGAGCCTCCCGATTGCTCTATCCGTTCTTTATGGGATTGCTTCTTTCTCGTGTCAACAAACTGATTACGATAAAGAGAGGTTTCTATTGGTGCTCGCTCCTTGTAGCGGCCATTCTTGTGATGCCGCGTATCGGCGGAGAAACAAATATGTGGATGAACGGTACTTATGAGGCCTTCTGTATCCTTATTATGTTTCCGTTGATCGTAATCATGGGAGCGGGGAGCAAGGTGACGGGTAAACGTTCTGTAGCAGTCTGCAAATTCATGGGAGAAATTTCCTATCCTCTTTATATCACGCACTACCCGTTGATATATATGCAAGTAGCTTGGGCAAGCAATCATCCGGACGCACCGCTTGGCGTGCATATATTCCTTGCGGTTTCCATCTTCTTCCTGGCCATCGGTATAGCTTATGCTTCTCTTAAACTGTATGATGAACCTGTGCGCGAATGGTTAAAGCAGCATTGGTTACTGGCCGGCAAGCGCAAAAAAATATAAAAGGGAATGTCTTTCTCGTTTTTTCTTTGTATTTTTGATATTCGTATAATTAATAACTCATTAAAATTAAGACACTATGTTCTCAGGAATTGTAGAAGAATATGCAGAAGTGGTTTCAGTCGTAAAAGACCGTGAAAACCTGCACCTTACCATGAAGTGCTCATTTGTCAACGAACTAAAAATAGATCAAAGTATATCACACAACGGTGTTTGCCTGACCGTTGTCAGCATGACGGAAGATACCTACACTGTAACAGCAATGAAAGAAACGATCGACCGTTCCAATATCGGTTTGTTAAAGGTAGGCGATAAAGTGAATGTGGAACGCAGCATGATGATGAACGGACGTTTGGACGGGCATATCGTGCAAGGACACGTAGACCAAACGGCTGTATGCACGGAAGTGAAAGATGCCGATGGCAGTTGGTATTATACTTTTAAGTATCGCATGGATCCGGAGATGGCAAAGCGCGGTTACGTGACGGTAGACAAAGGTTCGGTGACAGTAAACGGGGTGAGCCTCACTGTATGCAATCCTACGGATGATACATTCCAAGTGGCAATCATACCTTATACTTACGAACACACGAACTTTCACGCGATACAGGTAGGAAGTGTGATAAATGTAGAGTTCGACATCATCGGGAAGTACATCAGCCGTATGATTCAATTTAATTAAATGAAACAATATGAATAATTTCTTGTCTTTGGCCAAGGCACGTCAGAGTGACAGGGCTTATGATACGACTCGTTCGGTAGAGGCGGAGAAACTTGAGCGCATTCTTGAAGCGGCACGCCTTGCCCCCTCCGCCTGCAATGCACAGCCTTGGAGGTTTGTGGTGATAACCGACTCCGGTCTCTCGGAGAAAGTTGGCAAAGCTGCTGCCGGACTGGGAATGAATAAATTTGCCGCTACTGCTCCCGTACATATTCTCATCGTGGAAGAGTCGGCCAATTTCACTTCTATGCTCGGCGGAAAGGTTAAAGACAAGCATTTTCCTTTGATAGACATCGGCATCGCAGCCGCACATATCTCATTGGCGGCAGAAGATGAAGGATTGGGCTCCTGTATACTCGGTTGGTTTGATGAAAAAGAAATCAAGAAGTTGACAGGAATCCCTTCTTCCAAACGGTTATTGCTGGATATTACAATCGGTTATCCCGTAAAAGAGAAAAGGAAGAAGTCAAGAAAGGATAAAGAGAAAGTTATTTCTTATAATAAGTATTAGTAAGAGAGACTGCTATCAGTCTATATAATTTAGGCGCGATTTACACATAATCCGCGCCTAAATTATATCAGATAGTAAGGTCATATCTTTTCAGACAACCCTTTATTTTATAAATCTTTCAATAGAATCTTGCTACTGCTCCTATAATATTCTTCCTTGGCATACATCAGTGCAGCCCATTGTCCGTGAAACTCTTTGTCTCGGTCTACTTTAAAGTCTTCCGATCCGTACGTATCCAAGCGATCGAGCAATAAAGCCACATTCATTTGATTGATGTCCATTGAGGGCAAGAAAACCGCAGCATTGCTCTTGGAATCTTCCGTTACGACTTCATGGATGAGATGTATTTCTTGCAACTGATAGAGCACTTGATGAACCAACCGGATAGGAATCTGATGTTCCAATGAGATTTGTTCCGCTGTATAAGGCTTTTCGTTATGCTCGAAACGCTTGCAAATGAGTGACATAATCAGAAGACAGATAAAGTCCCGGTAACGACGGCTGATGTTCTTAGTATCTTTCTCAAAGTTGAAATTCTTAATATTCTGTCCGGCATAAGTAAGTTCCGCACCGAAAAGACAGATCGTCCATGAAATCTGCAACCATAAGAGGAACAACGGGATGGCGGCAAAACTACCGTATATCGCATTGTACTTGGATACCCATATCTGGCTACCGATATATAAGTATTGGAATGCCTGATAAGCCGAACCGGCAATCACACCGGAGATAAAAGCATATTTTAGTTTGACTTTCGTATTCGGCATGAAAATATATAGTCCGGTGAACATTAACCAAGTAAGAACGAATGGGATTAACCTTACAAGGAATTTCAGGATAGGAGCGAGGATAACGAAATCATCCATATACTTCACCATTGTACTCATAAAAATGGAAAGTCCCGAAGATATGACAATCAGTAAAGGCAGGAGCAGGAACATGGAAAAATAATCGGTAATCTTGCGGTAAATACTACGTCCTTTCTTTACTTCCCAGATACGGTTGAAAGTTATTTCTATATTGGATACCAGATTGATGACCGTCCATAGCAACATTACCAAACCGATACCAATAAAAACTCCGCTTTTGGTATGACTTAAATAAGAATCGACCATTTGAAGCAATGCTTCCACTGCTACACTTTGCCCTTCCAATCCTCCGCGAAACTCGTTCTCCATCAGGTTAGAGAAACCGAACCCACGGGCAATGGCAAATATAATGGCAAGAATCGGAACAATAGAAAGCAAGGTACTATAAGTCAAGGCAGATGCTTTGTTCATGATTCTGTCTTGCGTGAACCGTCGGATAGAGATAATGGAAGTCTTTATAATGAAATATATCGAAGAACGTCCCCGGCTAACCTCATTTTCCGTAATCCTCCAAATATCGTAGGTTACGAATGTCCAAAGCCTTTTTATTTTTTCGTTCATTGGTATTTATATATATAATGTATAGATACAAAAGAAAAGCAGTCGGTCTGTAAGCCGAGTTCTGTTCCTCCCGAAAGAGGTGTCTGTCATTTATCTGGATTCAATGTCACCATTAAATTCTAGCGGTCTACCCTCCGACATGGGGCGAGCAACCCTCATGGCGCCGGTTTACATGACCTTACAACTCCTAAGACGCACGGCTCGATGTGTCACCACCCGACCGGTGGGCTCTTACTCCACCTTCTCACCCTTACCTCCGAAGAGGCGGTTATTTTCTTCTGCGTTACTCTACTCTCGCGAATAGCTTCCCGTTAGGAAGTAGGATGCTCTGCGTTGCCCGGACTTTCCTCATACATAAAAATGCAAGCGACAGACCGACCGACTGCTTTATTCTGCAAAAGTAGGGAAAATAAATGAATTAGGCTCTTAAACTGCCAAAATTAAAATGCTAAATGGCAGTCATAGATAACGAATGTAAATTTGGCAGATTCTGCCGTTAACCGCTGTTAAGCCCCTATTATCCTCTGTTAAAAGATAGCAAAAAAGAATGACAAGGAGAATAACCGAACAGAATTTGTTGTTATTTTAACGTCAGTAAGTTAAATAAATGCCTAATATTAACAATTTAACGAATAAAAAGAATTATATGAAACAGAGTGCAAAAACAATTTTGGGAGTCGGTCTTATTTGCATGGCAATCAGTGCAGGAGTAGCCGGCATTACAACTTATTCCATGATGAAGCCGGGTCAGGAAGGCCAGTCTTTCAATGAAATGTTTCAGCAAAATCCGAACGTAAAGTTGGCAGCTTTCGATGCGGTAAATGCACAGCCGGTAGATTTGACACAAGCAGCGGACAATTCTATTCATGCTGTTGTGCACATTAAGGCAAAACAAACCTCAAAGGTGGAAACAGTTCAAAACGCTCCGGATATTTTTGATTTCTTCTTCGGTGATGGGCGCGGACGCAGTCAGCGTGTGCAGACTCCGGAAAGAGTAGGATTTGGTTCAGGTGTTATAATTTCTAAGGATGGATATATTGTTACTAACAATCACGTAATTGACGGTGCGGACGAAATAACCGTGAAGTTGAATGATAACCGTGAGTTCCAAGGACGTATCATCGGTTCCGATTCGAGTACGGACTTAGCGCTTGTGAAGATTGAAGGGGATGACTTCCCGACTATTCCCGTTGGCGATTCCGATGCTCTGAAAGTAGGAGAGTGGGTATTGGCAGTCGGTAACCCGTTCAATTTGACTTCTACCGTAACGGCAGGTATCGTGAGTGCAAAAGCACGTAGTATCGGTATTTATAATGGTGGCGTAGAGTCATTCATTCAGACGGATGCCGCTATTAATCAGGGAAACAGTGGTGGTGCCTTAGTTAATACACGCGGAGAATTGGTTGGTATTAATTCAGCCCTTGCATCTCCAACAGGAGCTTATTCAGGATATGGTTTTGCTATTCCTACCAGCATTATGACGAAAGTTATCGCTGACTTAAAGCAATACGGAACGGTACAACGCGCATTACTTGGTATCAAAGGCGGTTCATTGGGAGGTGACGGTGCTATGTCTGATCAACCGATTGACAAGTCTGGTACAACTTTGGCAGATAAACGCAAAGAGCTTGGTGTTGTTGATGGTGTTTGGGTAACAGAAATTGTGGAAGGCGGTTCTGCTGCAAGTGCAGATATTAAAGTAAACGATGTCATTGTCGGTTTAGACGGTAAGGCAATCAAGAATATGCCTGAACTTCAGGAGGCTTTGGCTAAACATCGTCCGGGCGATAAAGTAAAAGTGAAACTTATCCGTGATAAGAAAGAAAAGACGGTTGAGTTGACTTTGAAGAATGAGCAAGGTAATACGAAGGTTGTGAAGAGTGTTGATATGGACATATTGGGAGCTGCATTCCGTGAAGTCCCTGCTGATTTGAAGAAACAATTAAATCTTGGTTACGGATTGGAAGTAACAGGTGTAAATGGTGGAAAGATGGGTGCTGCCGGTATTCGCAAAGGATTTATCATTCTGAAAGTGAACAATCAGCAAATGCGTAAGGTGAGCGATTTGGAAGATGTATTGAAAGCTGCTTCTAAATCTCCTGATCAAGTATTGTTCATCACAGGAATGTTCCCGTCCGGCAAACGTGCCAATTACGCAGTAGACTTATCACAAGAATAGTTCAATAGGTATAATAAATATAAAAAGGGTGTCGGCAGTACATAGTCGGCACCCTTTTTGTCCTGTAGATTAATAATAATATAGAAAAAGTTGCGTTATAATTGGGATAAAGAATAATTTGTCGTAACTTTGCACTTCAAATTTGTTTTATAAGAATGAGACAATTAAAGATTACCAAAAGTATCACTAACAGAGAGAGCGCTTCTCTTGATAAGTATCTACAGGAAATTGGTCGTGAAGACCTTATAACCGTAGAGGAAGAGGTAGAACTCGCTCAACGCATCCGTAAAGGTGACCGTGTGGCACTTGAGAAACTTACACGTGCAAATCTGCGTTTCGTTGTATCTGTGGCTAAACAGTACCAAAATCAAGGTTTGAGCTTACCCGACTTAATTAACGAGGGTAATTTAGGACTGATTAAAGCTGCCGAGAAGTTTGATGAAACACGTGGGTTTAAGTTTATCAGTTATGCTGTATGGTGGATTCGTCAGTCTATTTTGCAGGCTTTGGCAGAGCAATCTCGTATCGTCCGTCTTCCGCTTAATCAAGTTGGTTCGCTGAATAAGATCAGCAAAGCATTCTCTAAGTTCGAGCAGGAAAACGAACGTCGCCCATCACCTGAAGAATTGGCAGACGAACTGGAGATTCCCGTAGACAAGATCTCTGATACATTGAAAGTATCCGGCAGACATATATCTGTAGATGCTCCGTTTGTAGAAGGGGAAGACAATAGTCTATTGGATGTGTTGGTCAACGACGATTCGCCTATGGCAGACCGCTCGCTCGTTAATGAATCTCTTTCGAAGGAAATCGATAGGGCTCTTTCTACGCTGACCGAAAGGGAGAAGGAAATTATTCAGATGTTTTTCGGTATTGGAACTCAGGAAATGACGTTAGAAGAAATCGGGGACAAATTCGGACTCACACGTGAGCGTGTCCGCCAGATTAAGGAAAAAGCAATTAGAAGATTAAGACAAAATTCGCGTAGTAAGTTGCTCAAATCTTATTTAGGGTAATAGGAAAAATCGCTTTCTTACATTCTTTAAAAGGTATAAAGGAGGTTTATGTCGATGGCATACCTCCTTTTTTTATTATTTATCTTTTACCTTTCCGTATTTTTCGTACATTTGCAAATCAATTTATTATTAATGACTTAAATATGAAGAAGCTAAAGATAGTTCTTACCATTTTATTGGTACTTTGTGTTTGTTCTTTATCTGCAAAGAAAAAGAATGATAAGCCGGTATATGCATTTGGTATTTCCGAATCGTTTACGGACTCCATTGTCTATAATACGAATATACAGGTAATTGATAGTGTATACTTAGATGCAAACGGCTTTCTACCGGCTCGTGACTCGTATGTTTATCAGTTAAAGAACTATTTGGAAATCAATAAGGAGTTGACAGACCGCACTTGCATGATTTTCTTCAATACGGATATGAAGAAGCTGACAAAAGAATTTAATAAAGTTGTTGCCCGTTACAAGAAAAAAAATGTAATCGTTCAGTCCATCAAACCTGAAGAGTTCAAATTTACAAAACCGGAAGAGTAGTGTCTGAATAATAATCGCATGACGAAGAAACTATTATTACCATTTTTACTGCTTGCACTCCTTTTTGTATCTTGCGAGAAAGAAGGAACATTGCTTCCTGAACCGGAACCTGAAATTGCCGAACGCACCGTTCTGGTGTATATCATGGGACAAAATTCTCTCAGCGGTTTCATTCAAGCCGACGTAGATGAGATGAAGCAGGCGGTGGCAGCAGGTGCTTTGGGGGATAATAATAGATTGATACTATATATTGACGATTACAAGAAACCACGTTTGTTACGGTTAAAGCGTTCTTCTTCCGGAGAAGCAGTTTGCGATACTATTAGCAAATATAACGAACAAACATCTGTGGATGCAGATCAGATGCATAGTATTTTCACAGAAACATTTAAGAAATTCCCGGCAAACAGTTACGGTTTAATCCTATGGTCGCATGGAGACGGATGGTTGCCTGATGAATCCCGTAGTAAAAAAGTAATTACGCGTTGGATTGGAACGGATGACGGGAATAGCGGACCTAAAATGGAAATACCGGAATTGGTTAGCGTATTGAAGCAATTTCCGAAATTTGAATTTATATTCTTTGATGCCTGCTTTATGCAATCCATAGAAGTTATTTATGAATTACGTAATTATACTAAATATGTTATTGGCTCGCCGACGGAGACTCCGGGTCCTGGGGCACCATATCAGTATATGATAGCTCCCCTGTTTGAGAAAGAGTGTAATATAGATAAATTGATTAATGATTATTTTAGTTATTATACGGATGGCAGAGCGGTGACGAATGATGAATGGCCGTATGGTTGCGCTATCTCGGCTATCAAGTGTGAGAATCTGGACGCTTTGGTTGATTTTACGAAAAGTATTATTACTGCACATACCGATTATCTGCACAATCCGAATATTACCGATATTCAGAAATATGACCAAAGAAGTTTGTGCCGCTATTATGACTTGAATGGTTTTATCAAATCTATCGCTTCGGAAGAAGAATATTTGCAATGGAAGTCATTATTAGAAGAATGTGCTCCTGCTGCTTTCCAAAAGTCATCACCAAAGTGTTATTCTGCATACATTGGCAGGGAATTTGAAGTAGATCTTACTCAATATAGTGGAATCTCTACTTATATCATGCAACCGAAAGATAGTTATGCTTCTTTAAACTCTTATTACAAGCAGCTTGAGTGGTATACCGTTTCCGGTTGGAATCAAACAGCTTATTAATCCTCTCATCTAAAATTACCGTTAGAATCACTTTATAGACGTTGTCTATAATCCCATAAATATTACCAATTGTTATAATTTGGCGAAGAACAATCACATACCTACCTTTGTTGCATAAACAAAAACAATAGGATTATATTAATAATTTAAAATTAAAAGGTATGAGATCATTAATAGGAAGAAAAGCTCCGCATTTTGAGGCAACAGCAGTAGTAAACGGAAAAGATATTGTTTCAGACTTTTCTTTGGAACAGTATATTGGTAAGAAATATGTGATATTCTTTTTCTATCCAATGGACTTCACGTTTGTTTGCCCTACGGAATTGCATGCTTTCCAAGAGAAGTTGGCAGAATTTGAGAAACGTAATGTTGCTATAGTCGGATGCTCCGTAGATTCCGAATATTCACATTATTCATGGTTGCAGATGCCAAAGAAAGAAGGAGGCATTCAGGGAGTGACTTACCCTATTGTATCCGATTTCTCTAAATCCATTTCGGAAAAATTCGGAGTATTGGCAGGATGCTATAAACCGGATGATTCCGGAGAATGGGTTTGTGATGGCGTTCCGGTAGCATATCGCGGTTTGTTCCTGATAGATAAAGAAGGTAACGTTCGCCATTGTGTCATCAATGATTTACCGTTGGGACGTAGTGTTGACGAAGCCATCCGTGTTGTGGATGCTCTACAGCATTTTGAGGAATACGGCGAAGTTTGTCCTGCCAACTGGAGCAAAGGCAAAGATGCCATGAAAGGTAGTAGCGACGGTGTGGCAGATTATTTGAGCCATCATTAATCACTTTTCCCTTTCATAACAATATATTGAAATCTAAATTTTAAACGTCCGTAGGTCTATCTAAAAGCCTTCGGGCGTTTTTTCTGTCTTTATCATCGAATTGTTTGCCCAAGGGAAAACTTACGTTTAACCATGGTGATCCTGTCGTTCACCCTAGCCCAACCTGTCGTTTGCCCTTGGTAAAACGATTCAACGATCAGTGTTGTTTTTTAAAATATTTTATCGTTTATAGTTGGTGTATAAGAATAATGTGTTACATTTACCGAATAAACTAAAAATAAAACATTATGAAAAAAAGTATTTTGTTATTATGTGCCGTACTTATGGCTTTCTGTTTTAATGCTTGTGATGATGATGAAACTCCTCCCGAATATACAACTCCGACACAGCTTGCGGCTCCAAAGGACTTTCACGTATCTGATAGTGTAAAAGGGGAAATATCATGGACAGGTGATGAAAATGCTATCGCCTATCGTTTTTACAATGATCAATTTGGCGTTTCTTATACAGATATTACTGATACTAAGGCTACAATAACAACTTTTGATGATTGGGTAACTGTCAAAGTACAAGCTATAGCAAAAGCTAAATCTAAATATAGTGATTCGGATAAAGTTGACTTCAATTTTATTATTCTAAAAAATAAAAGTTTACTTGATCAAGTATCAAATTTAGAATATGCAATTACAGAAGAACTTGTGGATGATAGATGTAAAGTTGTGTTTAACTGGACGAAAGTTTCGCATGCGGACAGTTATCTTGTTACTGTATTGTCTGTAAATTCTGATGATAATTCGACTTCAGTATTTCAGACAAGCTATACAGTGAAAGTTAATAACACAATGGAACATCCGGTATCTTTAAAGAAGGGACAAGAATACATAGTAGAGGTACAAGCGATAGTAGGTGCTGAAAAAGATAAATATGTAACGAATAAAGCGAGAGGCTTTAAATTAATGATAAATAGAGAATAAGAAATATAGCATTATTTAAATATAAAAGAGAAAAATCCTATTATCTAAACAATGGATTTTCCTCTTTTATTATTTCACCCGCTTTCTTTAACTATTCGTCTTTCTATAACTAAGCACAGCCCAAGTATTAAAGAATAGCATAAAGCTGCATAACGCTACAAACTGTGTGCTCAGCTCTCCAATACCGCTGCCTTTCAGATAAACCATTCTCATGACCTGAATAAAATAGGTGAGGGGATTGAATACCGTGATCCATTGCGCCCAATGGGGCATACTATTTATCGGAGTGAACAGTCCGCTCATCAGGATAAAGATAATCATAAAGAAGAACATTACGAACATAGCTTGTTGCATGGTAGCGGAGTGATTGGAGATAATCAGACCGAAACCGGATATTACTAAAATAAACAAGCAGGCAAAGAAATAAATCGTACCTAAATTGCCGGCAGGAGCAACACCGTAGAGAACTTTTGCCAAAAAGAAACAAATGCTTAATACGATCAATCCGATTATCCAATAGGGGATGAGCTTTGCCAGGATAAAGCTGAATTTACCGACAGGCGTCACATTTATTTGCTCGATTGTACCTACCTCTTTCTCGCCCACAATATTCAATGATGGTAAGAAGCCGCAAAGCATTGTAAGTAGCATAACCATCAGTGCCGGAATCATAAAGACTTTATAATTCAAATGAGGGTTGAACAAGTTGAGCACAGACATTTGAATGGCCGGTTTTGCTTCGGAAGTATTGGAGAAATCACTGACGATAGAAGCCAGATAAGAACTTCCCAATCCTCCTTTTGTGCCATTTACCGTATTGGCCGAAATCATTACATTTACTTTATTCTCCTTTACCATGTTCTTTTCAAAATGGCGAGGTATCTCAAGAATAATATCCGCTTCTCCTTTTTCTATATAGAGCATCGCTTCTTCGTATGAAGATGCATTTTGCTTCAAGTTAAAATAGTCGGAGCCGGACACCTTCTCAATCAATCTGCGGGAAGACGGGCTATGGTCATTGTCTACTACACAAAGATTATTATCCTTTATCTCCAAGTTGGCAGCCCATGGCATCAACAGCATCATCATACAAGGGAATAGGAGTATGAGTCTGGGTAATACCGGATTCCTAAGTAACTGCTTAAACTCTTTTTCTATCAAGAACTTTAGTATCATTATCTTAATTGTTAGTTGATAATCTTTCATTGAATTTTTTCAGGCTTATCGTTATGATAACGGTAGCCATCAATAATAAAATACCCAATTCTTTAAGGGCAAAAGATATATCCAATCCTTCTATCATAATCTTTTTTACTGCTATGATGTACCATTTTGCCGGAATGATATTGGATATCCATTGCAGGATGGCAGGCATACTTTCAGTAGGGAAAATCATTCCCGACAAGAGCATGACAGGCATCATCATTGCCATACCTGAGATAAGCATCGCAGCAACCTGAGTCTCTGCGATAGTGGAAATAAGTAATCCCAAAGCCAATGCCACAAAGATGAAAAGCATTGACAATATGCTTAGCCAGAATAAACTTCCTGCTACCGGAACGTGCAATACATAGACCGACAATAATAAAATTGTAATCAAATTAATGCATGAGATGACGAAATAGGGAACGGCTTTGGCTATGATGATGAAAATAGGACGTATCGGAGACACTAACAATACTTCCATTGTGCCCGTTTCTTTTTCCCGAACGATAGAAATAGAGGTCATCATGGCACAAATAAGCATCAGAATCAGTCCCATTACACCCGGTACAAAATTATATGCACTTTTCATTTGCGGGTTATAAAGGAGCTTGGTCTCTATATTTTGAGGTGAACCACTTACCGTAGAAGCCAAAACGCTTTTTGCGTAATTCGTCAGCATACTGGCAGTATTGGGGTCTGTGGCATCAACGATTAGTTGTATACCCGCGTCACCGGTATGATATATGTTTTCATCAAAGTTTTCACTGAAAGCCATTACCATATCCGCTTCGTCTTTCCGGAACACTTTCTCTATTTCCGAAGTATTATTCAAGCGTTTGGTAACCATAAAATAGGCATTTGCATCCAGTTTTTCGATTATTTTCTGCGTAAATGTATCGTTTGACGGATCCAATACTGCCACGCGGATATTGTTGACTTCCGTTGTAATGGCAAAGCCGAACAACAGAATCTCTACGACGGGCATACCGAGCAGAATCAATATCGTCCGTTTGTCCCGGAATATATGATAGAACTCTTTGCGTACGAATGAAAGAAATTGTTTCATAACTAATCAGCTTTACGAGTTGCTTTACGTGCCAACTGTCTGAATACACCATCCATGTCAGGCACGTTGAACTGTTGTTTTAATTTTGTCGGGGTATCCAACGCTTCTATTTTCCCGTCCACCATAATAGATACCCGGTTACAGTATTCGGCCTCATCCATGTAGTGGGTTGTCACGAAGACGGTAATTCCACGGTCGGCAGCCTGATAAATCAGTTCCCAGAACTGACGGCGCGTCTTCGGGTCTACACCTCCGGTGGGCTCATCCAAGAAGACGATGTGCGGTTCATGGAAAATAGAAACCGAGAACGCTAGCTTTTGTTTCCATCCGAGTGGGAGAGACTTTACCAATGTATTTCTCTCTTCCATAAATCCCAAGCTGGAGAGAAGTTCATCCGTTTTCCGGTCGATATCTTTGCTTTTCATGCCATATATTCCGGCAAACAAACGAATGTTTTCCCATACTTTCAGGTCTTCATAAAGTGAGAACTTTTGGCTCATGTATCCGATATTCTTCTTAATCAGTTCTGGTTGCGTGGTAACATCGAATCCGGCAACCGTCCCTGTGCCCGAAGTCGGTCTGGACAATCCGCAAAGCATACGCATGGCAGTTGTTTTTCCTGCACCGTTGGCTCCTAAGAAACCGAATACTTCTCCCTTTTCCACTTGGAAAGAAATATGGTCTACTGCGGTAAACTCCCCGAATTGTTTGGTTAAGTTCTCCACTTTTATGGCATATTCCTTATGTGCGGTAGTTTCTTTCCGTTCCAATCCCGGCGGACAAAGAATATCACTGAAACGGAATAATATCTGTTCCGGTGTGTCAATGCCTTTAATCTCTCCATTGTTTATGAAAGCGATACGGTCACAACGGCGAATTTCGTCCATGTAAGGCGTGGAAACTACAATTGTGATTCCTTCTTCTTTCAGACGTTTGAGCATTTCCCAAAACTCTTTTCGTGAGACGGGATCGACACCGGTGGTAGGCTCATCGAGAAAAAGCACCGTTGGTTTATGAATCAAAGCACAGCTTAATGCCAGTTTTTGTTTCATACCTCCGGATAACTTCCCTGCACGACGATTCTTGAATGGCTCTATTTGGGTATAAATGTCTTCCACCAAATGATAATTCTCCTGAATGGTCGTATTAAACAAGGTGGCAAAGAAAGTTAGGTTTTCTTCTACCGTTAGGTCCTGATAAAGAGAAAAACGTCCCGGCATATATCCCACGCGTTTACGTATCTCTTTGTATCCTTCTACTACATCCAGCCCATCCACTGTGGCCACTCCTTCATCCGGCAGGATTAACGTATTCAGAATACGGAACAGAGTCGTTTTACCTGCACCGTCCGGTCCGATTAATCCGAATATTTCCCCTTTGGATATATCGAATGAGATGCCGGTGAGTGCACGTACATTGCCGTAACTTTTTGCAATTTCTCTTACCGAAACTACATTTTCCATCATTTCTCGCTTAATATCTTGACTTCTCCGTACATTCCTATCTTTAGATATCCGTCATTTTTTACAGCGATTTTTACTGCATAGACTAAATTGGCGCGTTCGTCTCTCGTCTGAATAGTCTTGGGAGTAAACTCCGCTTTGTCGGAAATCCAAGTTACTTTACCGGTATATTCCCGCTTCCCGTCTTCTCCATAGTCGGCAAAGACTTTTACTTCCTGTCCCAACTTCATTTGGGTAAGCTGGTCGGCTATAATGTAGGCGCGAAGGTACATATTCTCAATATCCGCTATTTTGAAAAGCGGCTTTCCTTGTGTGGCAAGTTCTCCTGCTTCTGCATATTTAGACAGGACAGTGCCGTTTATCGGACTGATGATATGGCTTTTCTGCAATTGATCTTCTACTTGTGCTACTTGAATCTCCATAGCCGAACTTTCTTCCGTTACACTCTGGTTGCTGTTCTGTAACGTTGATATTTGTGCAGCAAGTTGTTTTTGCAATACGGCCAGTTGAGAATCGATATCATCTACTTGTTTTTGTGTGGCAGCATTGGATTTCAAAAGGTTCTCATTCCTTTTTTTCTCTTTTTCAGCCTTTGCTATCTGCTCTTTCGTTGCAGCGATTTGCTTGGCAATATCAGAACGACGGCTTTGTACCGACTTCACGCTTGTCAGTAATTGCATCTTTTTCAAATACAATTGCACCGTGTCAATGTATCCCACCTCTTGTCCGTCTTTCAGTAGATCTCCCTCTTCCACGTTGAAGCGCATGATTCTCCCGTTTGCTTCGGCTGAAACAATAATTTCAGTGGATTCAAACGTACCGGACGCGTCATAGTCGCCGTTGCCATTACCGCAAGCTGCGGTTAATGATAAAAATATTGCATAAAACAATACATTCTTTACTGTTTTCATATTCTAAGATGATTTAATTATTTGTTGTGTTTTTAAGATTATAAATAGCCATTAGCAACTGTACTTCGTGTAATGCCTTGTTTTGTTTTGCCTGATCTTCGGCTGTCACCTCACGAAGCATTTCTATGACCGTTAATGTGCCGTTAGCCACCTTAGCTTCGGCGGAATTACGGATATTTGTACGCAATTTGATAATTTCATTATCATCTTTCATAAGCCGGGTCAGCTTTTCTATTTCATTATTATTTTGAGTCACTTCCAAATTAGTATTAAAGAGGAATGTTTCCCGTTGCACGTTTATACTATTGCGGTTTATCTCAATCTGCTTGCTTTCCGTCTTTTTGGTATACAGATTGCCAAAGTTCCAGGACAGTCGGACACCTGCTATATAATAAGGTGTAAATTCATTCTTTAGCATATTCAATCCGGGATTAGCGTATGCTCCTTGTACAAACAAACCAAATTTAGGCATATTTTTAGCTTGCAACATTTGTTTTTGTATATCCAGTTGTGCATCTTGTTTCTCAAACAGGTTGAGTTCCGGGCGTTTGATTTCATAGGAAGACAGAAGCGCATCTTCTTTGGGCTTAACGAGTTGTTGACTATTATCCACTTTCGTCCCAATCATTGCCGAAAGCATTTCACAATAGGCTTTTTGTGTGACTTCCATTTCATTTTTCCGTTGAATAGCATTTAATTGCTCTACTTTTACCGCATCCAAATCCGCCTGATTTGCAATTCCATTTTCCACGTATGCCGCTACCTGATGGTAATTTCTTTGCAGCTCGTCTTGCAATAAATTGTTTTGTTTCAGTTGGGCATCCATAAGAAGTATTCCAAAGAAAAGCTGGTTTATCCGGTCATTAATCTGATATAAATCCACTTCCAACTTTGTAGCATCTACTTCTGCTCCGGCTCGTACCATTCGTTTTTGAGTTTTAATAGCACCGCCGTCCCAAATCGTTTGATTTAATTCCAAAACAGCTTGATACTGATCTTTACGCATTCCGTCAATGTCTACATTCGGAATCTTTATAGGCAGTTCTGTCACATCCGATTGGTAACTGATCTTTCCCGATAGACTCAACTGTGGTAAATATCCCTTGTTTGCATTAGACAAACTGTATTCTTGGGACTTTTCAATCAATCCATACTGTTTTACCAAAGGATAATTTTCTTGCGCCATCTGCTGACACTTTTCGATTGTCAGTTGCCCATACACCCCAGATAATGGACAAAAGAGGATGGTGATAACCGTTTGAATTACTTTTTTCATTATTTATGTGAATTATTTATTAACTACTATGTCTAACATATTTGTTAGTAATAAAGCAAAAAAATATTATTTTCTAAGCCTGCTTATAATCAGTTCTATATTCTCCTTTTTTCGGTGTTCTAAAAAATCCTCACATACTTTCTCGTCTCCGTTGGTTATCATATCAACGATAGGATGTGCCAAAAATACAAACGCATTTAGTGAAATAACGGATAAAAGTAAATCAAACGGCTCGATATGACGAATAGTTCCCTTTGCAACCTCTTCATCAATAGATTGACCTAATTTTCGTAGCGTATTATTGATAATCGGTAGGAACATTTTTTTGCAAGTATCTTGTCGTTCTTTATTCGCTACGATTTCACTCACAACAAAGAATGCCAATTTGGGATTATTAATCAAGAAATTAAAATGCATCTCTACACTTTTTGCTACCTTCTCAAGAAAAGGAAGATCTTCATTTACGATGGATGCAAAGGAGCCGGCTATTAATCTTGATTTCTCCTGAAATACTTTATCAAACAAGTTTTCTTTAGTTCTGAAATAGTAATGCAACATGGCATGGGTCACTCCGGCAGCCTTGGCTATCTCCGTAGTCTTGCTTAAAGCATATCCTTTTTCTATAAATTCTTTTTCTGCAGCCTTGAGTATGGCTTGCTCTGTATTCTGTTCTTCTTTCATATTAACCTTTATGTTTAACACATTTGTTAGTTGTTTGCAAAACTATATTTTTTATGTATTAGTTGGTTTTTACATTTATGTAAATTAGTATAGATTAACAATAAGTGAATACATATGAGTATTGGGGAATTTCTCATTAAATAAAAAGATGCAATAATCTGTTTATATATTTAAATAAACTACATTTGTATCGATATTACAGATTATTAATCTAAATATTCTATTTAATAAAAATCTCATATTAGTTCTCACTGCAACTGCATTAATTGTAGTAATTTCTTTACATGCTTTTAACAGGATCAGATGGTCTCGACCTTGGTACTGGTGAATATAAATACAAAGATGAATATAACTATAAATGAAATATACTTATGAAACTGTTGAAAATCATGATATAACGAAAGAAGAAAGCGAATCAACCAATAATGTGCGTTATAGCAATGCTGGTTTCTATATCGAACCGGTTCTCCGTCTAGGATGGACATTTTAGAGTAATAGTTTCTCAGATTTAAAGGTACGGTCGTTTGTTTGCAATCAAGTATCGTTTGCAAACAAACGACCGTATCTTTGAAGCCAAACTCCTATCTGTTTTTTATCTAACTAAAGCTGCATTTTACTGCCGATAAACTCCTATTAAAATAGAGTTGCTTGAAAATATCTTTCAATCCTTCATTATAGCCATACTCTATTTGATTATCAGACTATTAACCTGAAACAGACAGATAAAAAAGATTCAGTATGGAAAAAAGCAAATGAAGCTTTCTTTTCTTTTTCTGAAACATTCATGGAATTTATATCATTCAGCCTAAATAATTGATTATCAAATACGAATTAATCAAACTGAAGGATGAATCCATTCGCGTTGATTGGGTTTGTAAGTGAATTGCAGTACCTTTTTAATCACCTCGGTGATTTTAAAAAACATCAGGTTGATTGCAGACAAACATCAAGGTGTTTTTTAAAATCATCTCGATGTTTGTCGCAATTCCGGGAAAGTCCATTTTAAAACAATAACCACTAATTTCTCAAAAAAGACTATACAATAGTTTCCATCTACTTATTTTTTTGTAAATTTGCACCTTATTTTTAGGAAGTAAGAAAAAACACATAATAATATGAGTAAGAAGTTTGCTGAACACTCTCAGTTTGACCTCTCACAGATAAACAAAGAGGTACTAAAGAAATGGGATGAAAACAATGTTTTCGCCAAGAGTATGACGGAACGTGAAGGCTGTCCATCGTTTGTATTTTATGAAGGTCCTCCTTCTGCAAACGGTATGCCGGGTATTCACCATGTGATGGCACGTTCTATTAAAGACATATTCTGCCGTTATAAGACCATGAAAGGCTATCAGGTGAAGCGTAAAGCCGGATGGGATACGCATGGACTTCCCGTAGAATTGGGTGTGGAAAAATCTTTAGGAATTACTAAGGAAGATATCGGCAAGACTATCTCTGTTGCTGAATACAATGCTGCCTGCCGTAAAGATGTGATGAAATATACACAGGAATGGGTTGATCTTACTCATAAGATGGGATACTGGGTAGATATGGAAAATCCTTATATCACTTATGACAACCGTTATATCGAAACACTTTGGTGGCTTCTTAAACAATTGTATAATAAAGGATTACTATATAAAGGATATACTATCCAACCTTATTCGCCGGCTGCCGGAACAGGATTGAGTTCACATGAGCTTAACCAACCGGGATGTTATCGGGATGTGAAGGATACCACGGTCGTAGCACAGTTTAAGATGAAGAATCCTAAACCGGAGATGGCAGAGTGGGGGACTCCTTATTTTATAGCATGGACAACCACTCCCTGGACATTGCCTTCCAACACAGCTCTTTGTGTTGGTCCTAAAATAGACTATGTAGCCGTACAATCATACAATGCCTACACGGGTGAACCGATTACGGTGGTATTGGCAAAAGCGTTGCTTAATGCTCACTTTAATCCGAAAGCAGCAGAACTGAAATTGGAAGATTACAAGCCGGGAGATAAGTTGGTTCCTTTCAAAGTTATTGCCGAATATAAAGGTACCGATCTTGTGGGTATGGAATACGAACAGTTGATTCCTTGGGTAAATCCGGGTGAAGGTGCTTTCCGTGTAATTCCGGGAGATTATGTTACTACGGAAGATGGTACGGGTATCGTACACATTGCCCCGACTTTCGGTGCGGATGATGCATTGGTTGCGAAAGCTGCCGGTGTGCCTCCTTTGCAGTTGGTTAATAAGAAAGGTGAACTTCGTCCGATGGTTGATTTGACCGGTAAATTCTATACATTAGATGAACTGGATGAAGAATTTGTAAAAGAGCGTGTTAACGTAGAATTATATAAGGAATATGCAGGACGTTTTGTGAAGAATGACTATGATCCGAATCTCACCGACAAGGATGAGTCTTTGGACGTTAGCATCTGTATGATGATGAAGGCTTCCAACAAGGCGTTTAAGATAGAAAAGCACGTTCACAACTATCCGCACTGCTGGCGTACGGACAAACCGGTACTGTACTATCCATTGGATAGCTGGTTTATCAGATCGACGGCTGCTAAAGATGAAATGATTAAGTTGAACAAAACGATTAACTGGAAACCGGAGTCTACCGGAACCGGGCGTTTTGGTAAATGGTTGGAGAATCTGAACGACTGGAACCTAAGCCGTTCCCGTTATTGGGGAACTCCACTTCCTATTTGGCGCAGTGAAGACGGAGCGGAGAAGTGTATCGGTTCTGTGGAAGAGCTTTATAATGAAATAGAGAAATCCGTTGCTGCGGGCTTCATGACGTCCAATCCTTATAAGGAAAGAGGTTTTGTTCCCGGTGAATATAATGGGGAGAATTACGAAAAGATTGATTTACACCGTCCATACGTGGATGATATTATCCTTGTATCGGAAGATGGCAAACCGATGAAACGTGAAACAGACCTTATCGACGTTTGGTTCGATTCCGGTGCAATGCCTTATGCACAAATCCATTATCCGTTTGAGAACAAAGAATTACTGGATTCACGCGAGGTATATCCGGCCGATTTCATTGCAGAAGGTGTAGACCAGACTCGTGGTTGGTTCTTTACTTTGCACGCCATTGCTACGATGGTATTTGATAGTGTGGCCTATAAAGCGGTTATTTCCAACGGATTGGTATTGGATAAGAACGGAAATAAGATGTCCAAGCGTTTGGGCAATGCAGTCGATCCGTTTGGAGCTATTGAAAAATATGGTTCAGACCCTCTGCGTTGGTATATGATTACCAATTCATCCCCTTGGGATAATCTGAAATTCGATACGGATGGAGTAGAAGAGGTGCGTCGTAAATTCTTCGGTACGCTTTACAATACATATTCATTCTTTGCATTATATGCTAATGTAGATGGATTTACTTATAAAGAAGCAGATATTCCGGTGAATGAACGTCCGGAGATCGATCGTTGGATTTTATCCGTACTTAATACCTTGATTAAGGAAGTAGATACTTGTTATAATGAATACGAGCCAACGAAGGCCGGACGTTTGATTTCTGATTTTGTGAACGATAACTTATCTAACTGGTATGTTCGTTTAAATCGTAAACGTTTCTGGGGTGGCGGTTATACACAAGATAAGTTATCTGCTTATCAGACACTTTATACTTGTTTGGAAACAGTCGCTAAATTGATGGCTCCGATAGCTCCGTTCTATTCAGACCGTTTATATACTGACCTGATTTCAACGACCGGACGTGACAATGTGGTATCCATCCATCTTGCTAAATTCCCGGTAAGTAATGAGACGCTGGTTGACAAGGAACTGGAAGCGCAGATGCAAATGGCACAAGACGTAACGTCTATGGTACTTGCATTGCGTCGTAAAGTGAATATAAAAGTACGTCAGCCATTGCAGTGTATCATGATTCCTGTGGCTGACGAAGAACAACGCGCGCACATAGAAGCAGTGAAGTCGCTTATCATGAATGAAGTGAATGTAAAAGAAGTCAGGTTTGTGGATGGTGCAGCCGGAGTGCTGGTAAAGAAAGTAAAATGTGATTTCAAGAAACTTGGTCCGAAGTTTGGCAAGCAGATGAAAGCCATAGCTGCCGCTGTATCCGAAATGTCGCAAGATGCTATTGCAGAACTGGAAAAGAACGGTAAGTACACATTAAACTTGGATGGCGCAGAAGCTGTCATCGAATCCGGTGATGTAGAAATATTCAGTGAAGATATTCCGGGATGGTTGGTTGCCAATGAAGGAAAACTTACTGTTGCATTGGAAGTGACTGTTACGGAAGAACTTCGTCGTGAAGGTATTGCACGTGAGTTAGTAAACCGTATTCAAAATATCCGTAAGTCAAATGGTTTTGAAATAACAGATAAAATAAAGATTACTTTATCTAAAAATCCTCAGACAGATGATGCGGTAAATGAATATAATGCTTATATTCGCAACCAAGTTTTAGCTAATTCTCTTGATTTAGCAGATGAAGTAAAGGAAGGAACCGAACTTGATTTCGATGACTTTACTTTACAGATAAATGTAGTAAAAGAATAATAATAACCTCTAAAAACAATAGTTATGGCAGAAAAGACGAGATATTCGGATGCGGAACTTGAAGAATTCCGTGCCATTATTATGGAGAAACTGGAAAAAGCGCAACGTGATTATGATCAGTTGAAGTTGAGTATCATGAACCAGGACGGCAATGATACAGATGATACATCTCCTACATATAAAGTGTTGGAAGAAGGTGCCAGCACATTATCAAAGGAAGAAACAACAAGATTGGCACAGCGTCAATTAAAATTCATCCAAAGTTTGCAAGCTGCATTAGTGCGTATCGAAAACAAAACTTATGGCATTTGCCGTGAGACAGGTAAACTGATTCCGGCAGAACGCCTTCGTGCTGTTCCTCATGCTACATTGAGTATCGAAGCAAAAGAAGGTTCAAAACGATAATCTTATTATTCAATTGAGAATTGAAAGTTCGGAATCTGTTGGCTTCCGGATTTTCAGTTCTCAATTCTTAATTACTAAAATGAAGAAACTACTCTCCAAAGGTCAATTGGCCATCTTAATTATTTTCTCGGTATTAATAATCGATCAAGTCATAAAAATTTTGGTAAAGACCAAGATGTATTGGCATGAAAGTATTCGTGTTACGGATTGGTTTTACATTTATTTTACGGAAAACAACGGAATGGCATTCGGTATGGAAATATTTGGAAAACTGTTTTTGACAACTTTCCGTATTGTTGCCGTAGCTCTGATTATTTACTATTTGGTGAAGATCATTAAGAAAGGGTATAAAACCGGTTATATCGTATGTATGTCCATGATATTGGCCGGTGCTGTGGGAAATATTATAGATAGTGTGTTTTATGGCGTATTCTTTAATGAAAGCACCACATCTACTCTTGCTACATTTATGCCTGAAGGCGGAGGTTATTCCACTTGGTTTTATGGGAAGGTAGTGGATATGTTTTATTTCCCGATTATAGACACGACATGGCCGCATTGGATGCCGTTTGTGGGAGGAGAACATTTTATATTCTTCAGTCCGATATTTAATTTTGCGGATGCATCCATCAGTTGTGGCATTATCGCCTTACTGCTTTTTTATAGTAAATATATGAATGAGAGTTTACATCATTCGGGACATAAGTCAGATAAAAAAGATGCTTAACAGGTTCTTCATAGGTGGAATTATCTTTTCATGTCTGCTTTTGGGCGGATGCAAGAAAGGAATTCCTAAAGATATTATCCAACCGGCAAAGATGGAACAATTGCTGTATGACTATCATATGGCAAAAGCTATGGCGGATGAATTATCTTATGAAGAAAAATACAAGCAACCTCTATACATTAATTATGTATTAGAGAAACATCATACTACTCAAGCGGAATTTGATTCTTCAATGGTGTGGTATACCCGCCATACGGATCAACTGTCTAAAATCTATGAGAATATCAATAAGCGTTATAAAAAAGAGCAGGAGACTATCAATCATTTAATTGCTATCCGAGATAATAAACCTAAAGAAACCCAGCCGGGAGATTCGATCAATGTGTGGTATGGCAACCCACTGAATATGCTTACCAATTACATTACATCCAATAAACTGAAGTTTGACATACCTGCCGATACTAATTTCAAGCAGCATGATGAACTGGTATGGAAGATGCGCTATACTTTCCTGTCTAATAAACATATACCGGATACGGCAGTAATGGCAATGTATATGAGATATGAAAACGATTCGTTGATACAGGTTGTTAAGAAAGTTGTACGGTCAGGAGTTGATTCGTTAGTCCTTAAATCGGATTCCGCATATCAGATGAAAGAGCTGAAAGGTTTCATTTATTATCCGGGTAATGATAAGAAGAAAGTATTATTGATAGACAATGTTACTTTGATGCGTTATCATCACCCGCAAGCAGACAGTATTTCTGTTTCAAAGTCTGACTCTATCAAAGACGATAACGATTTGAAGCAGCCGGAAATATCTGTAAACAATCGTCATCGTTCTGCTGCTGCAAAAGATATGCAGAAAAAGGATGAAATCCAATTGCAACAGCGCTAGATCTATGAAACGATATGCGGCTTCACTTTTATATTTATTACCGGAACGGTTTTATAAACAATACGTCGTTGAATTAGCGGGAGAGAAGGTTACCAATTTTTTCCCGTTGACAGAAGAAATCGAATCCACTGTTTGGTTGAACGGGATTATCATATTATCCTCTATACCACAATATACACTATCAAAAGATACTTCTTTTGAAATCATCATAGCAAATCTATGTTGTAAATCTACTGATGGAAATATTGCTTATTATCTTTCCGGCATTGATTTGACAACAAAGACATTACTGCCTGATGCTTCGTTAGTGCGATTATAATGCTTGCCTGCGGAATTCGGAACAGACGATAGCAGTGGCTATCGCAACGTTTAGAGATTCGGATGTTTCTCTGCTTTGAGGATAATTAGGTATATATAATCGTTTGTTGATTAATCGTTCCACTTCGTGACTTATTCCGTTGCCTTCATTTCCCATGATAATTAGACCATTGGAAGATAGTTTTTGTGTATAAATGTCTTCCCCATCCAAAAAAGTTCCATAAACAGGAACGTCCTTTAAATTAGATATCAATTCGTAAAGAGAACAATAATGCAACTTTACCCTTGCAATAGCTCCCATCGTTGCTTGAATTGTTTTAGGATTAAAAGCATCCACCGTATTATTAGAACAAAAGATATGTTCGATGCCAAACCAGTCTGCAAGGCGGATTATTGTTCCCAAATTACCCGGATCTTGTACATCATCCAATGCCAAGCAAAGTGATTGGGAAGCCACTGTGGCATCTGTCGTATATTCAGGTTGTTCAAAAACCGCAAGTACTTCTTGAGGCGTTTTTAAGAAACTGGCTTTAGATAAATCATCGTTATTTACTTCTATTATCTCGTCTGCTTGGAATGGAAGTTTTTTATCAAACCATTCTTTCGTAGCAATCAAAAGTTTACAAGGGAAGTGTCCCAGTAAATCACCGACAGTCTTGTGCCCTTCAGCAACAAAGACATGTTCTGCTTTTCTGTTTTTTTTAAGTTCTAACGAATGAATATATTTGATTTTGTTCTTGCTCAGCATATTTATATCCTTAAAAAACTGAATAATTTGCAGGCAAAGCTAAAAAGATATTTTTAATAAAGCTATATTTGTAGGCGCATTTTTGCCATTTAGACGGATTTGTATGAAAAGAGACTTTCTCAAATATATATATATAACCTTATCACTCACCCTTGCCTCTTGTTCGGTATCCAAATTTATACCGGAGAATCATTATTTATTGGATGAGGTAAAGCTCGTATCTGAGAATAAAGAAGTAAAGCCTTCATCCGTTCGTAGTTATGTACGTCAGAATCCGAATGCAAAATGGTTTAGCTTGGTTAAGGTCCCTTTATATACTTATTGTTTATCCGGAAAAGATTCTACTAGATGGTATAATAAATTTTTTCGTAGGATAGGGGATGCTCCTGTTATTTATGATGAGGAAGCGACAGAACGTTCTGAAGAAGAGCTCACGAAGGCTTTAAATAATATGGGCTATATGAGTGCTTCGGTGTCTGCGGAAAAGAAAATTTCTAAAAAGAAACTGAAACTGACTTATAAGCTGAACCCGGGAAAACCTTATATGATACGCGATGTACATTATGACATAAAAGACCGACAGATAGAACAATATCTCTTGATGGATTCTGCCAATATGAAAATGCATAAAGGGATGATTTTTGATGTGAATGTATTGGATGCGGAACGACAGAGGATTACCGACTATCTATTACGACATGGATATTATAAATTCAATAAGGATTTTATTTATTATACTGCAGATACGGCACGTAACACTTATCTTGTGGATGTGACCTTGCATTTGCAACCTTATAAAGCATTTCAGAATGATAATCCTAAAGATCACTATCAATATAAGATAAACAAAATTAGTTTTATAACGGATTACGATGTCTTAAAATCGTCTGCTTTGACTAGTATCAATATTAATGATTCGGTACATTACAAGGATTATCCTATTTATTTTAAGGATAAACTTTTTATTCGCCCCAAAGTATTGGTAGATAACCTGCATATCAGTTCGGGTAGCTTGTATAATGAGCAAAATGTCCAAGATACATATGCTTATTTCGGCCGTTTACGTGCACTGAAATATACCAATATACGTTTTGCAGAGATAGAAAATAATGACAGTACAAAATTAAATTGTTATGTCATGCTAACCAAAGGCAAACAGAAGTCCGTTTCGGCAGAATTGGAAGGAACAAACTCTGCCGGTGATTTGGGAGCAGCGGCTTCTGTGTCTTTCCAGCATAGGAACCTATTTAAAGGATCAGAGATATTTACTATAAAACTGCGTGGTGCCTATGAAGCTATAACTGGTTTACAAGGGTACAGTAATGACAATTATACGGAATATGGAGTGGAAACAAGCTTGAACTTCCCCTGTTTCCTTTTTCCTTTTCTTTCTTCAGAATTCAAACGTAATATTCGTGCCACATCGGAAGTAAGCATACAATATAATTCCCAAATACGTCCAGAGTTTGCCCGCACTGTAGCTTCCGCAACATGGAGTTATAAGTGGACAATGCGTAAGAAAGCACAGCACAAAGTAGATTTATTAGATATAAACTATGTTTATATGCCTCGTATAGAGAAAAAATTTAAGGAAGAATATTTGGATAGCATGAGTAATTCTATTCTAAAATACAATTATGAGAACTTGCTTATTGTAAAAATGGGATATAGTTACCATTATAATAGTATTGGTGGAGCGTTTGTCAATAATACGGCATCAAAAAATTCCTATTCAATCCGTCTTAACCTAGAATCGGCCGGGAACATATTTTACGGTATATCCAAACTGATAAAGCAACGAAAAATGGATAACAGATATGCTATTTGGAATATCGCTTATGCGCAATATGTCAAAGGTGATTTTGATTTTTCTAAAAATATAGCCATAGATAATCGTAATTCATTCGCTTTCCACGTAGGACTTGGTATTGCTTATCCTTATGGCAATTCAGATATGTTACCATTTGAGAAAAGATATTTCTCCGGAGGTGCTAATAGTGTTCGAGGCTGGGGAGTACGAACTTTAGGCCCAGGTAGTTTTAAAGGGGAAGACAAAAATATTGACTTTATGAATCAATCCGGTGATGTAAAGTTGGATTTAAACGTTGAATATAGAACGCGCTTGTTTTGGAAACTGCATGGAGCGGCTTTTGTTGATGCCGGTAACATTTGGACAATCCGTGATTATAAAGAACAACCTGGCGGTCAATTCCGTTTTAATACTTTCTATAAACAAATAGCAGTGGCTTATGGCTTAGGAATACGTTTTGATTTCGATTTTGTTGTACTTCGTTTCGATGGAGGGATGAAAGCGGTTAATCCGGCTTATGTAACTCAAAAAGAACATTTTCCGCTTATACATCCTAAATTTAGCAGAGATTTTGCTTTTCATTTTGCCGTTGGTTATCCATTCTGATAATTTTACTGCAATTTTAAGACATAAAGAAAGGCTACCCTTGAGTAGCCCTTTATCTTTTTTAGTGTAAGTCTATAAGCCAATCTTTACCTGATTTTTTCAAATTATAAATCTTATCAGATTGTTTTTCAACAATAGAAGCACCTTCTATCGGATTTATTTTCAGACAATTAGTAACTCTGCATTTTACTCTTGCAGATAAACTTTCATTGTTTATATTTATATCTAATATTTCTACTTGTACTTCGCCTGCTTTTTTCAGAGCATCTATACTTTCTTGCGTTATGTTAGAAACATAGTAATCAAATTCCGGGGATGTACCCGATATGCAATATTTTTTTGCTTTTTGGAAATTTAAAGAATAAAAAGCTCGTGCAAAATTTATGGTTGAACTCTTAACGTCATTTTCCGGAGATCGACTGCAGGAAATACATATAATCAGAGTAATCTGTAAAAATACAAACTTATAGGCCATCATTTAATTATCTGACCGCATAGGTATTGCTCATAAGAGTCTCACATGCAGCAATTTTACCTTGTTGATCAAGTGTAACATTCATTGTTGTACCGTCCGGCATATATAAAGAAGCCGTTCCGTCATTATTCATTTTAAGCAATGGAGCATCAACGCCTTCGGATACTACACTCCAAGTTTGATTGTCCTGATTGAAAATCAAATCCATGCTTGCTGTCTCACCTTCTTTGGTAATAGAATATCCGTTTTCTAGGGTCTTAACATAATAATTACCATTCTCACCTTGAACTTTTTTAATATTACCAATGCTGGCAATAGGGTTAGAACCACTCCAGAATTCAATAGAGTTGATAACTAAAATATCTGCCATATAGCAAACTTCGTAAACTGGAACAACATGCAAAGCGAAGAAGACAAGCTCATTAACAAATTTATTGCTGACTCCTTGATTCCACTTGATCATGTGATTGAACAGTCCGAAAGAACCGATACATGAACTAAACATAACACTTCCGCCCAAAAGGACAGCTAAAGCAATAGTCAATTTACTTTTTTTCATTGCGATAATTTTTAATTTGATAATTGTCATGCAAATATATGTTTTTTCTCGAAAGATAAAAATATTTTAGTTAACAAAATTATATTTTTACCGATGATTTGAATTGATTATGAGGTTTACTTCACATTTTTTTTGTAATTTCGTAACCGAATTTTTTAAATTGTAAACATTGAAAACATATATATTACTTTTTCTATGTGTCTTTTGTGGAAGTATACATAGTCAAAATAAGGACAGCACATCTGCAATAACGGTAAATGAACACTCTCCAAGTGATTCAATTGTAATAGCTTATTTGCAGGATGAAGGTATTCCTATAACAAGTAACAATCATATTAAGTTACTGAAATCCGGTACTGAAAAGTTTGAAGATCTGTTTGATGCTATCCGGCAAGCAAAACATCATATCCATTTGGAATATTTTAATTTTCGAAATGATTCTATAGCAAATGCACTTTTTGATTTATTGGCAATAAAAGCGAAAGAGGGAGTTAAAGTTAGAGCCTTGTTTGATGCTTTTGGTAATTGGTCAAACAGCCGTCCTTTAAAGAAGAAACATTTGAAAAGGATACGTGCTAAGGGGATTGAAATCTATCATTTTGATCCATTGCGCTTTCCTTATATAAATCATGTTTTTCATCGTGATCATCGTAAAATTGCTATTATAGATGGTAAGATCGCTTATACCGGTGGTATGAATATTGCGGATTATTATATAAAAGGTTTACCAAAGATTGGTGCATGGAGAGATATGCATGCTCGTATAGAAGGAGATGCTGTAGGTTATTTGCAAGAAATATTTCTCACTATTTGGAATAAGACAACAAAGCAGGAAATAGGAGGAGAGGCTTATTTCCCATTGCCTGAGGATTCACTGAACGGATATGATAAGGCTATTGCAATAGTGAATCGTGCTCCAAAGAAGACACCGAAGCAAATGCGTAGGACGTATGCAAAAGCGATCCAAGCGGCAAAATATAAGATACAAATAGTAAACCCTTACTTTTTGCCGACACATTCGGTAAAAAAAGCGTTGAAGAATGCATTAGAACGTGGTGTAAAAATGGAGATTATGCTTTCCTCAAAAGCAGATATAGGTTTTACTCCAGACGGTTCAGTACATGTAGCTCACCGTTTAATGAAACGAGGTGCAAACGTTTATTTGTATAATGGTGGGTTTCATCATTCAAAGATAATGATGGTGGATGATTTATTCTGTACTATCGGAACAACTAACTTGGATAGCAGAAGTCTACGTTATGATTATGAAGTAAATGCCTTTATTTTTGATAGAGGAATAACTCACGAATTGAGCAATATCTTTGAAAAAGATAAAACTAACAGTACTGTATTAACTTCTAAAAACTGGAAAAAACGTTCTGTATGGAAACGTTTTGTCGGTTGGTTTGCTAATGTGCTCACGCCTTTCTTGTAAAATAGATTATATAACATCCTAATAATTATGGAATATAAAGATAAATATTCATTGGAAGAAGTTCTGGAATTAGTAAATTGGTTTAAAGGCCGAGAATTTCCCAAATCTCTTCAAATAGATCAAGCAACGCTTTGTCTAAATTTAAAGGAAACAGTCGAAGCATTATCAGAGCAATCCATTTTGCATTATGAAAATCCAACTTTTAACTATGCAATTAATCTCTTATATAAGATCAAAGAAAGCTTAGAGGATTAAATTTATATATAAAAACGACGTGATATTTTGGTATTCTCAAATTTAACCGTACATTTGCACCCGATTCAAAAATGCACTCTTAGCTCAGTTGGTAGAGCAACTGACTCTTAATCAGTGGGTCCAGGGTTCGAATCCCTGAGGGTGTACTTGATAAAGAATAAAAGCCTTGATTTTCAGGGCTTTTTTCTTTTTATATAAGAAAAGCCTAAAATAGGTGAAATAATCGGTCTGATAACTTTATCTCTTAATCGGAATCGCTATCTTTACCGCCGAAAAAATTAAAAATACGAATTTAATATTTAATCTCATGGACGAAGGCCCCTATAGTTACAATAAATCACAAGTATTAACCATCTTGTAAGGGCTTTAACAGTATCCTTACAAGAGTAAATTGTAAGGATATGACAAATGAAATCAATGTTCGTTTCCAACAACTTCTTAATGAAAAGAACTGGAAACTGCTAAAAGAAGAGCTAAACTATCTGGAACCTCTTCACATAGCAGAAGTTTTCGATGAGTTATCAAAATCAGATCAGATATTACTATTTCGCCTCTTACCGCGTAAGCTGGCAAAAGAAACGTTTGAATATCTGCCGCAAGACAGACAAAAGGATATTGTAACAGGTCTTGCCACTAATGTCGATAAAATTACGAATCTGCTTAATGATTTGGAACCGGATGACAGAACTGCCTTCTTTGAAGAACTTCCGGGAGAAGTCAGTCAGCGTTTGGTGCAATTACTATCTGATGAAGAGCGCGAGATTACTACCCGATTATTGGGTTATCCTAAAGGTAGTATCGGCCGTTTGATGACCCCTGAATACGTAGCGGTAAAATCCTACTTTACAGTACAGCAAGCATTGGATCATATTCGTAAATTCGGACGTGATTCTGAAACATTAGACGTCATCTACATTGTAGATGAACGCTGGAAACTCATTGATGACATCCGAATCAAAGAGTTGATTTTAGCATCACCATCTCAGCAGGTTTCGGAACTGTGTGATAATCGTTTCGTCGCTTTGAATGCATACGAGGATCAAGAACGTGCCGTGAAAATGTTTCAGGACTATGACAGAATGGTATTGCCTGTGACGGATTTAAGCGGCACACTATTAGGTATTGTTACAGTCGATGATGTGTTGGACGTAGTAGAAGAAGAAAATACGGAAGACTTCCAAAAGTTTGGTGGAACGGAAGGATTGGATTTATCTTATACTAAAACATCTTTAGGTGAAATGGTAAAGAAGCGTGCAGGATGGCTCGTCCTTCTCTTTATAGGGGAAATGCTTACGGCTTCTGCCATGGGATATTTTGATGAGGAAATATCCAAAGCGGTAGTGCTTGCTCTTTTTGTCCCGTTAATTATCTCCAGTGGAGGAAATTCCGGTTCACAGGCTGCCAGTTTAATTATCCGTTCATTGGCACTTGACGAATTGAAACTGAAGAATTGGTGGTATGTAATGAAGAAAGAGATATTATCCGGACTGCTCTTAGGCACAATACTTGCCGTGATAGGATTCATTCGCATTCTTATCTGGCAAAATGCAGGTATATACGATTATGGAGAATATTGGTTATGGATAGGAGCCAGTGTTTCCGTTTCGCTTATTTTTATTGTATTGTGGGGAACAATATCCGGTTCTATGATTCCTTTTATCCTGAAGCGATGCGGATTAGACCCGGCTACAGCTTCAGCTCCATTTGTTGCAACCTTAGTGGATGTAACGGGATTAATAATTTACTTCACTGTCGCCGCTTTATTTCTGGGCGGAAAGTTACTTTAGGAACATACGGTCCTTTGTTTGCAAACTCCTATCGTTTGCAGACAAAGGACCGTACCTTTATCTGCAATCGTCCGTATGTTCTTTTTAAGGGAGCGTTTTCTATAAAGATTTCCACTCGATTCATTTAAATCAATGCTTCATTTAATAAACAAAATAAGTAAGGTCTTGTTATTCGTGTAAATAAAGACCTTAGCTTATGAATTTACGAATATGGAGCTTTGCGCTCATTTTATTTCTTTCTTTATCCGCCTTTTCACAAAAGGCGAATAAATATCTGGTACATCCTTTGCCCGTTTCATGGACAGAGGCAGATACAGTATTCCAGCAAATACTACCGATAGATGATTATTGGTGGAAGGCGTTTGAAGACCCTATGTTAGACTCACTCATCAGTGTTGCCGTGAAGCAGAATTATTCTGTACTTACTGCCATAAACCGCATGGATATGGCGAAGGCAAACTTACGGATAGAAAGAGGAAGTTATTACCCTTCATTGGCTTTGTCCGGTGGATGGACCAAACAGCAAACGAGCGGAAATACAAGTAGCATTCCACAGGCTAAAGAACATTATTTTGATGCTACACTCAGTACGAGTTGGGAAGCTGATATTTTCGGAAGCATCCGTAATCGGGTTAAGGCTCAGAAGGAGGCATTCATGGCATCACAAGAAGAATATAATGCAACAATGGTTTCTTTGTGCGCGCAAGTTGCTTCCGGCTATATCAATCTGAGGCAACTGCAGCAGGAACTGGATGTAGTCAGAAAGAACTGCGCCTCTCAAGAGGAGGTGTTAAAGATTACAGAAGTAAGATACAATACAGGATTGGTGTCTAAGTTGGACGTATTGCAGGCTAAATCAGTGTATTATAGCACTAAAGCCTCTATTCCTACTATCGAAGCAGGTATCATTCAATATATAAACTCATTGGCTGTACTTTTAGGCGTTTATCCTACCGATCTTCGTTCTTCATTAGAAAAGATAGGGCCTTTACCTGATTATATGGAGTTGGTGAGCGTTGGAATTCCGGCAAACTTACTTCGTCGCCGTCCGGATGTGCGCGGAGCCGAAAGAACAGTCAATGCACAAGCCGCTCTGTTGGGAGCATCCAAATCTGATTGGCTTCCTCAATTCTTCTTGAAAGGCTCTGTGGGATATGCATCCAAGGATATGAAAAACTTTGCGGAAAAGAAAAGTCTGACTTATGAAATCGCTCCTGCATTTACCTGGACATTATTTAACGGCACAAAGCTGGTTAATGCAACAAAACTTGCCCGTGCACAATTGGATGAAGCTATCAATCAATACAATCAAACCGTGCTGACGGCTGTACAAGAGGTGGATAATGCAATGAGTACCTACCAAAACTCCATCAAACAAATTGTGGCTTTACGAGAAGTTCTTAATCAGGGACAGCAAACATTGAAGCTCTCTCTAGAACTTTATAAGCAAGGACTGACACCTTTTCAAAATGTGCTGGATGCACAACGTTCGCTTCTTTCCTATGAGAACTCGTTAGTGGAAGCTAAAGGTAATTCTTTACTTTGTCTGATACAAATGTATCAGGCACTTGGAGGAGGATGGCAAGAATAAAAGACTATAAACATAAAAACTTTCTATATGAAACCAATACTATATATAACTATTTCATTGTTTTTTTTACTATCCTGTAAGGGTAAAAAGGAAACAACAGTTGCAATGCCGGTTCCTGAAATCAGTGTAGCTTATCCGGAAGTGAGAGATGTTACCCTGACCAAAGATTATCCGGGATATCTTACGGCTGATAAAACCGTAAATCTGGTAGCAAGAGTGAATGGTACACTGCAATCCATTAATTTTCAGCCGGGAAATCGTGTTAAACAAGGACAATTACTATTTGTGATAGAACCTACTTTATACCAAAATGCCGTATCACAGGCTGAAGCAGAATTAAAAACGAGTCAGGCACAATTGGAATATGCCCGAAACAGTTATGAGCGAATGAAAGAAGCAATCAAAAGCGATGCAGTCAGTAAAATACAATTAGTGCAGGCAGAATCTTCCGTTGCAGAGGGGGTGGCGGCTGTGGATAATGCTAAAGCCGCATTGAATACGGCACGTACTAATCTGGCTTATTGTTATGTAAGAGCTCCTTTCGACGGAACGGTTGATCGTTCCCAATATGATGTGGGAAGTTACATCAGCGGTTCTCTTCAACCCGTCACCCTATCCACTATATACAAGGATGACAGCATGTATGCTTACTTTAATGTTGCGGATAATCAATGGTTGAGTATGTTATTGGATGAATCCGGTGAAAGTGCTCAACTACCAAGTGAAGTGGAGGTGAAATTAGGGAAAGACGGCACAAGGATATATACGGGAAAATTGGATTATCTGTCACCCAACGTGAATCTTTCTACCGGGACACTGAATATACGGGCGAACTTAGAGAATCCGAAAGGACTTTTAAAGAGCGGGCTTTATGTAAGTATTACATTACCTTACGGAGAACAGAAGCAGGCAATTCTTGTATCGGAAGCATCTATCGGTACAGACCAGTTGGGCAAATTCTTATATGTTGTAAATGATTCCAATATTGTAAAGTACAGACATATATCTACGGGACAACTGATTAATGACACTCTTCGGTTGGTAACAAAAGGTCTTATGCCTCAGGAGTGTTATGTAACAAAAGCTTTAATCAAAGTTAGAGATGGAATGGAGATAAAGCCTGTCATTACAAATTCTAAACCGTAACCGATATGTTTTCTAAATTCTTCATCAACCGGCCTATATTTGCCACAGTGCTTGCCTTGCTCTTTGTGGTGGCGGGATTGATTACATTAAATATATTACCAATTGCACAATATCCGGAGATAACTCCACCTACCGTGCAAGTTTCAGCTTTTTATCCCGGAGCGAATGCCGAAACCGTGGCACAGACAGTGGGTATTCCTATCGAACAGCAGGTAAACGGAGTGGACGGTATGTTGTATATGAGTTCTAATTCATCAAGTTCCGGAGCTTATTCGTTGACAATAACGTTTGCTGTTGGTACAGATATTGATATGGCTACCGTTCAAGTACAAAACAGAGTCAGTGTAGCTCAAAGCAATTTACCGGAACCTGTTATTGTACAAGGAGTAACCGTGCAAAAACAATCTTCCAACATTGTTATGTTTCTTACTATGACCGGAAACGAATCCATGTATGACGGGCTTTATCTAACCAATTACGCTAAATTAAACTTGGTAGACCAATTAACCAGAGTACCGGGCGTAGGAGCTGTCAATGTGATGGGAGCAGGTAATTACAGTATGCGTATATGGCTTGATCCGGAAGCAATGCGTATTCGCAATCTGACACCTCAGCAAGTCTATCAGGCCATTGCTTCTCAAAATATCGAAGTATCTCCGGGGTATGTAGGACAACCAATAGGTAAAGATAATGATAATCCTTATCAATATACGCTTTCCGTACAAGGACGTTTATCCTCTCCTGAAGAATTTGGGAATATTATCTTGCGTGTAGAAAATGGCGGGAAGATGCTTCGCTTAAAGGATATTGCAAAGATTGATTTAGGAAGTGCTTCTTATGGTGTTGTATCCAAACTGGAGGGTAAACCTACCGCTGCCATTGCTATTTATCAATTACCGGGTTCCAACTCTCTGGATGTATCAAAGGGAGTAAAACAAAAGATGGAAGAATTATCTGCCAATTTTCCTGTTGGAGTAGGTTATCAAGTAACTTTGGATACAACAGATGTGGTGGATGCCTCCATTGATGAAGTTTTAGTTACTTTTTTGGAGACTACAGCCTTGGTTGTACTTGTTATCTTTTTATTCTTGCAGAATTTCCGTGCAGTAATTATCCCGTTCATTACCATTCCTGTTTCTCTGATTGGTACGTTGGCGGTAATGGCGGCAATGGGATTTTCAATTAATACATTGACACTTTTCGGGTTGATACTGGCTATTGCAATAGTCGTGGATGACGCGATAGTCGTTGTCGAAAATGCCACTCGATTACTGGATACAGGAGAATACACTGATCCGAAAGAAGCTGTGGTCAAAGCGATGGGAGAAATTACCGGACCAATTGTCGGTACGGTTCTAGTATTGCTGGCCGTATTTGTTCCAACAATTTTAATTAGTGGCATTTCAGGGCAGCTTTACAAACAATTTGCATTGACTATCGCCGCTTCTACCATATTGAGCGGATTTAATTCTCTGACATTGACACCGGCCCTCTGTGCTTTATTTCTTAAAAAGAATAAACCTTCTAACTTCTTTCTGTTCAAAGGATTTAATAAAGGATATAATAAAGTACAGGAAATCTATGACAAGACTGTAGGATGGTTATTGAAACGTCCTTTTCCTGCATTCTTGTCTTACGTCATAATAACGATAATCGCAATATTGCTTTTCATGAAATGGCCTACTACCTTTATTCCGGAAGAGGATGACGGATACTTTATCGCAGTTGTACAACTTCCCCCGGCATCTAGTCTGGAACGTACGCAAAACGTAGGTAAACAAGTAGAAAAGATACTGTCGAGTTATCCGGAAGTTAAAACATATTTGGGGGTAAACGGTTTCTCCATTATGGGAGGAGGTGAATTACCTAATGCTGCAACCTATTTTGTTGTATTGAAAAACTGGGATGAACGTAAAGGTAAAGAACATACAGCTCAGGCGATAGTCAATCGCTTTAATGAGATGGCCTATGGCATACAAGAAGCACAAGTATTTGGTATGGTACCACCTGCTATTCCCGGTTTGGGAGCATCCGGAGGTCTGCAACTTCAATTGGAAGACCGGAAAAATCTAGGTTCCACAGAAATGCAGAGAGCTGTAGAAACGCTTTTGGCCAATTATCGTACTGAACCTGCCATTGCGGGATTATCTTGTATGTATCAAGCCAATGTTCCGCAGTATTTCCTGAATATAGACCGTGACAAAGTACAATTTATGGGACTTCAGATAAGCGATGTATTTTCTACATTAAGTTATTATATGGGGGCCGCTTACGTGAATGACTATGTTCAGTTCGGACATATTTATCAAGTAAAAATAGAAGCGGGAGAACAAGCTCAAAAAGTAATTGACGACGTTTTAGCATTGAGTGTAAGCAATAGTTCCGGTGAAATGGTTCCTTTCTCATCCTTTACTAAAATAGAAGAGAAATTGGGCATGGATCAAATTAATCGATATAATATGTATTCAACGGCTTCCATCACTTGTAATGTGGCACCCGGTAGCAGTTCTAGTGAAGGCATTGCAGCAATGGAATCTTTAATAAAAAAAGAGTTAGGTGATGAATTCGGCTTTGAATGGACTTCTGTTGCTTATCAAGAGACACAAGCTGGGTCTACAACTACCATTATTCTAATAATGGCAATGTTGGTGGCATTTTTGGTATTGGCTGCACAATATGAAAGTTGGACAAGCCCGGTCGCTGCCGTTATGGGTATTCCGGTAGCATTATTAGGAGCCCTTATGGGATGCTGGATTATGGGGGTACCGGTCAGCATTTATACCCAAATCGGTATTATCTTATTAATTGCTCTTTCTGCTAAAAACGGAATATTAATAGTAGAATTTGCCCGCGATTTCCATGCACAAGGAAATTCTATCCGGGAAGCAGCATACGAAGCAGGACACGTTCGTTTACGTCCTATTCTAATGACCTCTTTTGCTTTTGTACTCGGTGTAATGCCTTTATTATTCGCAACGGGAGCCGGAGCCGCCAGTAGAATATCGTTGGGAGCAGCCGTCGTATTCGGAATGGCAATGAATACAATTTTTGCAACTATCTATATTCCTAATTTTTATGAACTGATGCAGAAGATACAGGAGAAAATACAACCTCCTAAAAAACAGGGATAAACTTGCCGTTTATTTATAATCTCTTTAAAGCTGTTCTAAGATGTGATATATTATTTCATTTTAAAGCAGCTTTGTTTTTTATTTAATTTGTCGTATCTTTATTCTTTATTAGAAAGGAATTATATGGATTTACGCACAGCAAATGTAACAAGATATATTCTGCCTTTACGAGAAGGCGGTTCATTGCCGGCTTTGGCTGAAGCTGATGATGAGTTTAAGTATGTCGTAAAATTCCGAGGAGCAGGTCATGGAACGAAGGCTTTGATAGCCGAATTGATAGGAGGTGAAATAGCAAGGACCTTGGGCTTTCGTGTACCTGAAATTGTGTTTTTAAATTTAGATGAAGCCTTTGGACGTACTGAAGCCGATGAAGAGATACAAGACTTGCTCCAATGGAGCAGAGGTTTAAATCTGGGATTACATTTTTTATCAGGTGCATTAACATTCGACCCTATCGTACATATCGTGGATTCAAAAACAGCATCCCGGGTAGTGTGGCTGGATGCTTTACTTACAAATGTAGACCGTACTATTAAAAATACAAATATGTTAATGTGGCATAAAGAACTATGGTTAATTGATCATGGTGCTGCTCTCTATTTCCATCATTCATGGGAAAACTGGCAGAAACAAGCATTAAATCCGTTCGCACCGATTAAAGATCATGTTCTTTTATCATTCGCTGATAGACTTGACGAAGTTAATCTGGAATTCAGACAACTGTTAACTTCCGATAAAATACGGGATATTGTCAATACGGTTCCGGACGATTGGTTGAATTGGACAGAAGCTAATGAAACACCTCAGGATTTGAGAGAAATATACATTCAATTTTTAGAAGAAAGGATAAAGCATTCCGAATTATTTGTAAAAGAAGCGCAAAATGCAAGAGCAACACTTATATGAATACGCTGTAATTCGTTTTGTTCCGAAAGTGGAACGAGAAGAATTTATTAATGTCGGTATTGTTCTGTTTTCAAAACAGGCTAACTATCTTAGTGCACGTTATATCTTAGATGAGAATAAATTAAGGATATTCTCTACAGAGTTGGAGCTGTACTGCCTGAAAGATGGTTTACGGGTATTTGATAAAGTCTGTCAAGGCACCAAAGAAGGAGGATTGATAGCGGCAATGGATATCCCGGACAGATTTAGATGGCTGACAGCTGTGAAGAGTTCATGTATTCAAGTTTCCCGTCCGCATCCCGGCTTTTCTATGAATTTAGATGCAACTTTAGATAAACTGTTTAAAGAATTGGTACTGTAATTAAAGTCCCAATTCTTCATCAATTAAGATTACTAAAATTCTTCCTTTTGGGAAACAGCGTTCTATAGTCAACCAAGCATTACATATTCGTTGAGTAGAGTTACAATCATGACATTTGCCTGTCTTTGCACATGGTGTGTTAAATCCCGGATGGCGTGCAACATTCTGCGGAGCTGCTATTTCCTTAATTCGTTTGACGGCATCTTCCGGAGTGGAGACTAATTTATTCTTACCTGTCAACAATACAACTCGTTTAGGTCCGAAAGACAACGGAGCAATTCTATTACCCACCATGTCAAGCCAATGCAAACTACCTGTTACACTCACAGCATTAATACCGGTAAAAAATAAGTCGGCAATTAATCCCTTTCTACGTTCTTCCATATTTTCTTCACGTGACAAATCAGGATAAATCCATCATGAAACAATAAATCCTTTCGTCGTCTGAGCTCCTCTACAATACCGGTTTTCCGCACTGTTATAGAATCACCATAAGATACCGTTTGTGGATGTATCTTTTCTATTTCTTCTCTTAGTCTGTTTCCGGCTTCTTCCAAAGAAGAAACGATTTCTACTTCAAAACCGTGTTTACCTAAATTCTTGGCGCAGACATCTAATGATAATTCATTCATAAGTATTCACCTTTATTGCAAGCAAATATACGATTTATATCTTAAATTAATGATTTCATCCTACTATTCTATATATTATACTAATTTTGTACCCAACTTTTATGTTATTCAATAAAATGAAAGTTGTAAGTTTATGGGTGAATAAGAATATATTTAGTTAAACATGAAACAAATGAATAATAAAACGACAATAAAAAGATATTATCTATTGGCGATGTTACTGCTCTTTTGCACAACAGCATCTGTTATAAAAGCCCAAAGCAAATTCCATATTGTATTGGATTATCATTATAATTTAGGCTTGAATGAAAGATATTGGAACACAACTTTCAATCGGAGTAATTATAAAATGCACGGCAATTCATTCCACCTAACTGCACTTTATGACATCCTAAAGAAAATGACTGTTGGAATTGGTATTGGCGCGGATCGTTATGAAGAACCAGGGTACAATACATTTCCTATTTATGGAACTTTTCGATACAAACCTATATCTAAAATACCCAATGGCTATATCTTTACAAACCTTGGTTATGGAATCTTTAAAAATGAGAGCATAAATCCCGGTTGGATGTGGGATGTAGGTATTGGCTATACCAAAATGTTCCGTAAGCATTTCGGGTTGAACTTCCAGTTAGGGTATAATTTAAAAGAGTTTAGTGGTATTCCTTCTTATAAAGTCAATAACGAAACTTGGGAGACTACATATATAGGGGAGAAAAGTAGCATTCGTCATTCGTTGTCGTTTGGTGTTGGACTTGTGTTTTAGGATAGCAATAACCTGAAAATAATTGTTGACCTTGCCTTGTAAAATAGAAAAAGCCCTGAAAATCAAGGCTTTTATTCTTTATCAAGTACACCCTCAGGGATTCGAACCCTGGACCCACTGATTAAGAGTCAGTTGCTCTACCAACTGAGCTAAGAGTGCATCTGTTTTTGTTTGCGGATGCAAAAGTAGAAGTTTTATTTTATTTTGCAAAACATTTTCTAATCTTTTTAGCAGAAAAAATACCTGGCATTATTCAAACTCATAAAGATCAGAAGGGATACTTCTCTTTAAAGCTATGACTTGCACGTCTTTACCTACAATAATTCCTTTATCCCGGAGTTTCCATTCTACCGTTTTAAATGCTAGTTCCGGATGATTATTGTCTTTACTGAGATGACAAAGCCAAATATATTTTATGTTCTCACAGAAATTTTCAGCAAGAAATTCTGCCGTTTCCATATTACTTAAATGTCCGTTGGGACCGGAAATCCGTTTCTTTAAATATCCGGGATAAGATCCCATCTTCAGCATTTCTTCATCATAGTTGGCTTCAAGGATAAGATAATTTGCCTTGCATATATAATTGGCGGCAGTAGGAGTGATGTGTCCTAAATCAGTAAGAAAAGAGAATGTCTTTCCATCTATTTCTATACAATAACCAATATTATCAGTACCGTCATGTGGAACTTCAAAGGCTGAGATCTTGAAATCTTTGAGGCATAGAGTTTCTCCTTTTTCTATATAATGTGCGCAAGTAGACAACTTTTCTGTCACACAATAGCTGCGATTAATGCCCTCATGTACCTTGTGGGTAGAGTAGACAGGTATATTATATTTTTCTCCTAAACAGCCTACACATTTAATATGGTCGGCATGATCATGGGTAACAAATACAGCATGAACGCTATCAAGCGATACATTTATATCTTTTAAGCCTTTCTTTATTGTGCGGATACCTATTCCTGCATCGATCAGTATACCGTAATTTTCTGTACCCAGATAATAGCAATTTCCACTACTGCCACTTGCCAGGCTTATAAATCTTATTTTCATCTGTAATAGTCGGATTATGAAAAAACCTTATGTAGCTAAGATGCCGCATAAGGTTTGCAAAAATACTAAAAAGAATGAATATTTAATCTATTTCTTTCTTCTTTTTATCGATGGATTCGGTCACTTTGGCAAATATCAATAAGGCTAAAGCTGCTATCAAACCAATGCCGGCAAAGTAGTACCAAATATAATGTGCATGAACACTGGCCGCTTGCCATGCTTCGTGACTCTCAAATAACATAGGATCCGGACAATACTTGGTCAACAGGATGCCTGATAATCCGAAACCCAGTATGGAGGACAAAAAAGAATCAAGGTGACTGAATCCCAAATACATACCTTCTTCACCTTTAGGAGCTTGCAAAGAGAAATATTCAAGATAGCGCGGAGAGATAAAACATTCCGCCAAAGCCTGTATCACGATACCTGCAACCATCATTAATGTGATATTGCTTATCCCTGAAAACAAATCATTCCCCAACATATTCCCGGCAGCCATCAATAAAGCTGATATCGGTATTAAAAACATTCCGATATTCATGGAAGTGATAGCGCTTCGTTTAGCCATCAGTTTGGTTATGAAACTTACGCAACATACCACAATAAAGGGATTAACATTGGCTATCCATCCCGGTTTTGCCGTTTCGCCGGCCATACGAATTACATATTTGGGCATCGTTGCATAAAGTTGCTGTTGAACCATCCAAAATCCTGTTATAATGAGAATAAGGATAAGCAATCGCCAATTGCACATAATCCTTAAAAAGCCCCGACCGATTTCACGCATACTTTTACCTTCTCCGGCATTGTGAGTAGAATTATAAAGTAAGATAACGGCAAGTAAAGCGATTAATGTCATGAATCCGGAGAAATAATTGATATAAATATATGCTTGTTCGCCAATGTAATTGCGTAGAGGATCAATAATTGTTTTTCCGGTAAATGCTCCGATATTGACCATCATGTAGAAAATAGAATATCCCCGCGCACGTGTTGCCTCAGTTGTTTCTTTTGCCACTGATGCGGAAATGATAGACTTAATAAAAGAACCGCCTACCATAATAACAAATAAAACCGGTACAATCATCCATTTCTCGGAACTTTGCAAAAGTCCGCTAAAGCGGGTAGTTTCACCATAACTTACCAATCCTGCGGCTTCCAGTAGTGTAGGCAACACTCCTAATCCGAAATAACCGACGGTAAGTAATGAGAAAGCAACAATCATTGATTTCTTAAAACCAATCTTATCGGCATATGCCCCGGTAAAAATAGGGAGTAAATAGAGTCCACCGGAAAAAAGGCCGGAAATCATGCTTGCTTCAAAATCATTAAAACCAAGAATATTGGAGAGATAAATCGTCAATACGATGAAGATGGCATAGTAAGCCATTCGTTCGAAAAGTTCTACCGTGTTTGCAACGTAAAAAGCTCTGGAAAAGCCTTTTGTATTGCCTTTCTTTGGATCGTTCATAAATATGTAATTGCTATTTAGATTAAAATAATGAAGCAAAGATAGAAAATTTATTATTGTGAGAACAATAAACTTTTATCTTTGCAGTCAATATAATTAAAAGCATAGCATTATGGGTATTGTAATCGGTATAGATGTAGGAGGGAGTACAACTAAAATAATCGGTGTCGACAAGAAAGAAATAAAGCATCCGATGCTTGTTACTGCCACAGACCCGATAACCTCCTTGTTCGGCGCATTCGGTAAGTACATATATGATAATGGCATTAGTCTGAATGAAATAGAGAAAGTGATGCTGACGGGGGTAGGGAGTGCCTATGTGAACCAACCTTTATATGGATTGCCAACAGCACGTACTGATGAATTTCTCGCAAATGGATTAGGTGCTCATCATGGTTCTCGATTAAAAGACCTAATCGTTGTAAGTATGGGTACAGGAACATCTTTTGTGAAAGTAGAAGGAACGAATATAGACCATATAGGAGGAATAGGTATCGGAGGAGGTACGATTCTGGGACTTTCCCGACTACTACTTAAGACACATGATATTCGTCATGTAGTGGAGATGGCAAAGAAAGGAGCAATAGAAAATATAAATCTGCAAATACAAGACATATGTAATGCCCCTTTACCCGGTCTTCCACTGGACGCTACCGCTTCTACATTCGGCAAAGCAGATGCCAATGCTTCGTCTGAGGATATAGCCACAGGTATTATTCAAATGGTATTGCAAAGTATCGGGCAGTCGGTTATTCTTGCCGCATTAAACAGTCCTATTAAGGATTTTATTTTAATCGGTAATCTGGCTAAATTGCCACAATGTGCCGATATATTCCCAAAGCTGGAAGATATGTATCGTTGTCATTTCCATATTCCGAAATATGCTGAATACAGAACCGCATTGGGGGCAGCCCTAGCATTTGTGAATCAACAGAAATATGAAGAAATCCGGGGAGAAAGAGCATTGGGATGATTTAAAAATGAAAAAGCAGAGTATCCGTAAACACTCTGCTTTTGAACAAATTATTATAAAGATTTAGAACAGGGATGTTCCTGTAAATACAGTGGATTGGTCATAAGGAACCAATATTCCACTAAATGTAAGTGTATTACCGCTAAAGTTCGGATTGACTGTTGCACTCACTTGATTTGTGCCTCCGGTCAGAACAAGGTCTACAGTGGCAGAGATCGCTATACCATTGATACTGAAACTATAAAAGATGTTACCATCTTTATCTTTATTCATTCTAACGTCGGCTACAGAACCTTTAACAGTAACTCCACCTATACCGTTGGGACTATAAATGAAATTATTAAATGCAGTCTGTACAATACCTTGCCCGTTGTTTACCGAAATAAAGTTTGTATTAGAAGAAACAAAGCGCATAATTCCGTTTTTGAAAATAACATTGTTAGCTTCTACAACGAATGAACCGTCTTTCAGAGCTTGGATAGCATTTTGATACGCTATTGTATCTTGAATGGCTTCCAATGCTTTTTCTTGTTTTCTCTTTTCCTCTCTCGCTTCTTTACGGTCTTTTCTTTCCATGTCTCTTTTTGAAGTCTGAGCTTGTGCAAGTCCTGCAATTCCTACTAGAAACATTGCAGCTAAAAATAATACTTTTCTCATAATTAAGTTGTTTTTAAATATATAGGTAATCATTTTATGGTTAGAACAGAAAAAGAGATGAATTGTTTACATCGCACATTCACTTGTTTGTTTTCTTAGTGTATTTTTCTTTCTATTTCCGCTTTTAAAGTGGTGTAAAGAGCAGTGAAAATAAATTTGATTCTTTCCCCGAAAAAGGATGGAAAAGTTTGGGTTCACCCGATATTTGTAGGGGATGAACCCGGATATTCCTTTTTTTGTATGCTTTCAGTGCAACAATTACCTATAAGCTTCATCCTTCAGTTTGTCGATTCTGCATTGATACTGAATGAGTTATCCTGAATGATGGAATCATTCAGCAGGTTACTTAACGTTCATCTCCGGCTGAACCTTTTTTCTAAAGAAGGTTCAGGATAACGCACTGATAATCAAAACTAAATTCGCAAACTGAAGGATTGAAGGTTATTTGAGAGTATTTCGTTTTTTATACTGTATTTCATCTGTAAACACCTTGATGTTTTTTAAAAACATCAGGTTGATTGAAAAAAACATCAGGACGTTTGTAGACAAAGATACGGTCGATTGTCTGCAAACGATAGGAGTTTGTCATCAATCGACCGTATGTTGAAAACCGATTTTACTATCCCCAATAATTATCGGGTGAGCCGAAGTTTGAATCCGCTTAGGTTGTGACCTTTAAACAGATAAAACCTTTGTTTTTTATAAGGAAGCGAGGATATGATTTTAATCGATAAAACGTTTGGTTATCTCACCATACTCGTCAATACGTCTGTCGCGAAGGAAAGGCCACCAACGACGTACATTCTCGCTTCGGGTAAAATCAATTTCCGTTACTATATTCTGGGCTTCATTGTTTGAGGCCTGAACTAAAATTTCACCTTGCGGACCGGCTACAAAACTGTTTCCCCAAAATTGTATTCCATTCGTTTGTCCGGAAGGGTCCGGTTCGTGCCCTACGCGATTAACTGAAATTACCGGCAATCCATTGGCAACGGCATGTCCTCGTTGAGAAATAATCCATGCATTTAACTGGCGGGATTTTTCTTCTTCCGTATCAGTGCTTTCCCATCCGATGGCAGTGGGGTAGATTAGTACTTCAGCTCCTCGTAAAGCCATCAGACGGGCTGCTTCCGGGTACCACTGATCCCAGCAAACCAAGACGCCTAACTTCCCTAATGACGTTTGAATCGGTTGGAAACCCAAATCACCGGGAGTGAAATAGAATTTCTCATAATAAGCCGGATCATCGGGAATATGCATTTTACGGTATTTTCCTGCTATGCTTCCGTCTGTATCAAAAACTACAGCTGTGTTATGATACAGTCCCGGAGCTCGTTTCTCAAACAAGGATGTTACTAACACAATCTTATAATGAGCAGCAATTTCTCCATAAAATCCTGTAGAAGGGCCGGGAATCGGTTCGGCCAAATCAAAGTTATTTGTATCTTCTACTTGACAGAAATACAGAGAATTATGAAGTTCCTGAAGAACAACCAACTGTGCACCTTGATCAACACAAATTTCTATATTAGCATGCAATTGTTTCAGATTTTCATGTATATCCGCGGTATTAGTTTGCTGTACCAGTCCTACTTTTATTTTCTTCATTATTTCAATATATTTTTAGGATACTGCATTGTAACACAATGCAAAGAACCGTGTTGTTTAATCAATGCCCGGCAGTCGATACCGATGATTTCTCTGTCAGGAAAAGCTAATGTCAATATATCAGCGGCTTTCATATCATTTCCCGGTTGATTATAAGTAGGGTAGAGCACAGCTCCGTTTATAATCAGGAAATTAGCATAAGTAGCCGGTAGACGCTCATCATTATCCATAATGGTATCCGCCATCGGAAGGGGTAACAAACGATAAGGTCTATCATCCAATGTACGGAAGGTAAGAAGTTGGTCTTCCATTCGTCTCAATGCTTCATAATGTTCATCTTCTTTATTACAGCATTGCACATAAACTATCGTATCATTCGGACAAAAACGAGCTAACGTATCAACATGACTATCGGTATCGTCTCCCGATAAATAGCCGTAATCTAACCATAAAACACGCTGCACGTGCAACTTAGAGCGAAGATAGGTTTCTACTTCTACACGATTCATCTTGTCATTGCGATTGTCGGACAATAAACATTCTGATGTCGTTAATAATGTACCTTTGCCATCACTTTCGATAGAGCCACCTTCTAAAACATAATCCAAACAATTCATATATCTTCCTTTAAAAAGACCGGCTTTGAAAAGATTGCGGGTAATGAGATTATCATAATTGGCGGCAAACTTCATTCCCCAACCATTGAAACAAAAATCCAGTAGGAGGGGAGATTCTGCATCTAACAGGGATATTGCACCATGATCACGAGCCCAAGTGTCATTGGTTTCACATTCAAAAAAGCGAATGTTCTCCATCTTTACTTTACCTTCAAGCTGCACTTTTACTGCTTCTGTATCAGGTGCTACGATTAAGACCAATTCCCGTTGGGAGATTGCATTCGCTATATTAATGAAACATTCCTGAACCTCTTCCAACATATAGGCCCAATCAGTTCCGGCATGCGGCCATGTCAATTGCACTCCGCTTTGAGGATACCATTCGGCGGGCAAATGAGTTTCACGTATTTCGGTTATCTCTTCCATCGAAAGTCCAAAGGTGAGCTGCAAATCTTTCTCAGTACCACCCATACCCGGTAAGGTTGCAAATAATCCCATCCTATTTCTTTTCTTTAGGTTTACGATCGAAAAATGGACTCTTAGAAGAGGCACTGATAGGAATAGCCATTACACTTTTGCAGTCAATAAGCCAATTCAAACGTTGAGCGGCAAGCCCTGCCGAAAACATAACCCTGCTATCAACACGATTATCGGCAGCTGTGGCGCAAGCCGAACCGATAGCAATTCCCAAATCAATGGAATTAATGGCGCAAGGTACACCCTCAGGCTTAGCAACGCAAGTAGGGAACCCACAGTGCCCACAGTTTAAGCCTTGTACCTGCTCTCGCGTACCTATTAATATAATAGCTTCTGCGCTAAGAATATTCTCGGCATCGCGAAGAAAAAACTTCAATCCGGTTTCCTCTGCCATTTGTATCAGTTTCTCTGACAATAGAGTTATCTCTTCGTCAGTTATAGTCGCTGTTTCTATGATATCTATCCCTTTTCCTTTCGGAGCCGTACGGGCGGCTGTCATTATCTGCTTTGCCACATTGAGCAGATGCTCATGGCGGGCGTCTCTTTCATTTAATATCATACTTCATTAATTTAAGTTGTAAGTCGGACAAAGATAATCATTTAACTTTTAAAAGAAAGAAGTACACGTACTCTATATATATTCTTTTAAGAAAATATTGTTCACTGAAATAGTAATTAAAACGAAGTTACACCCCAATGTTATAAATGTTAACTATATTGATTAATAATGTTATTTATTGCTAGCATTAAAACCAAACAGATTATATTTTGTTATATTTGTAATGATTTGTACGAGCTATTTATTACTAACCTATTTATATTGATAACAAAATGAATAAAGCAACGATTGGTTATAATGCTGGTATTCTATGGAACCTGCTTAGTAACAACTTAAGATGGTCTTATAAAGAGCTACAAAAGAGTTCCGGTTTAAATGATATTGATTTAAACATGGCTGTCGGCTGGTTGGCACGAGAGGACAAAATAGAATTCGAAGAAGAAGATGAAAGTTTATTTCTCTTCCTGAATGTGAATGTATATATCGGTTAATATGAAAGGTGCGACTTCTTGCCACACCTTTTTTATTACCTTTATTCTTTCTTTCTACGGGAATTGAAGTTTCTTTTTCCACCCTGCTTACGATAGGGACGTTTTTGCTGGCTCTGAATTCTAGGATTATATACCGGAGTTTCTCCTAATTCTTCTGGCACAGGAATCTTATAAATATCCTTTTCCAGAAATAGTTCTATCTCCTTGAATTTGCTTTGTTCTTTCTCACTAACAAATGTAATAGCTACACCGTCGTTATTTGCACGGGCAGTACGTCCGATGCGATGAACGTAATCTTCACAGTCATGGGGAACATCATAATTAATGACTAGGCGTACATCATCTATATCGATACCACGAGATACAATATCCGTTGCAACCAATATATTTATTCTTCCGTTTTTAAACTCATGCATGATAAATTCACGTTGCGCTTGTTCCAAATCCGAATGCATATCACCTACATTCAGTTTCATGCGTTTCAAAGCCATCGTTACTTCTTTTACCTTTATCTTAGAAGATGCGAATATGATAACTTTCTCCGGTACTTCGTCCTGAAATAAACTTTGGATAACACCCAATTTCTGGCGTTCATAACAGATATACGCAGCTTGTATAATCTTCTCGGCAGGTTTGGATACAGCTAATTTAACTTCTACCGGATCATGTAGAATTGTCTTTGCCAGTTGCTGTATTTTTGCCGGCATTGTTGCAGAGAACATAATGGTCTGGCATTCTTTGGGCAAATATTTCACGATTTGCATAATATCGTCAGAGAAACCCATGTCGAGCATACGGTCGGCTTCATCAAGAATAAAATAGGAAACGCGCGACAAATCGACATAACCCAAAGCTAAATGACTGATAAGACGTCCCGGAGTAGCGATTACAACATCCGCACCCAAAGTAAGTCCTTTCTTTTGCTGTTCAAACAATACACCGTCATTTCCACCATATACCGCCACGCTTGAAACTGGTACAAAATAGGCAAACCCTTCCATCTGTTGATCTATCTGCTGTGCCAATTCTCTTGTAGGAGCCATAATAATACAATTAATGGCATCTTCGGGATGATTATCAGATAACAACCGATTAAGAATAGGAAGAAGATAAGCCGCAGTTTTTCCTGTACCGGTTTGGGCTACACCTATTAAATCTTTACCTTCAAGTATAACAGGAATTGTATGTTCTTGCACTGGAGTACACTCCTGAAAGTTCATCGTATCCAATGCTTGTAACACACAATCGTCTAAATTTAACTCCGTAAATTTCATTTGCTCTTATATTTGCCGACAAAGATAATAAATCATTCCAAAGTTTAAACTACTGATTATAGTTTTCCTTGTTCTTCCAAATAAGAATCTTTAAAACCAAGTACATAAAGTACCAAAGTTAAAATTCATATTGAAACAAATTAAATGATGGGAAATAACGTCTGGTAAACGGTCTATAAATAATAATAGACTGGGACAAACCAGTCCATTATTACAAAAAGTTAAGGTTTTGCTAAAAGCTCAATGATTGCATTATATCAAATTCCAAATAAGGTTCTTTTATCATATATTGTTTCTTATAAAAAAATCAAGCAACTGATCCTTTTTTACAGGTTTTGTTAAGAATGCATCACAACCAGCTTCCATCGCACTAACTCTATCAGAATCGAAAGCATTGGCTGTAAGCGCAATAATAGGTATTTGGGCATTGAATTCCCGAATTTTGCGTGTTGCTTCCAAACCACCCATAATCGGCATATTTATATCCATGATAACAAAGTCGTATTGTCCTTCAAGTACACTTCGTACAGCATCTATTCCATTGGAAACCCGACTAAGATTGAAGTTTTTAAGTATACTCTTGACTAATAAATAGTTACTATCATTATCTTCGGCAAGCAGAATCTTCATATCCTTTTCCTTGATTTCTTTAAAAGCAGGTAATTGCGATAAAGGATCGGAATTATTCTCGTTTTTATCATTTAAATCTTCAATCTCACAAGGTATCCATGCCCAAAAAGTAGATCCTACACCCGGCTCTGAATTAAAGCCTATTTCTCCTTTTGCTCCTTCTATAATAGCTTTGGAAATGGCTAGTCCCAACCCTGTTCCCTGAGCAAAATCATTAAGTTTCTGGAAACGTCCGAAAACTCTATCTTGTAATTCATATGGAATACCTACTCCTGAATCTTCCACGTAAATCCGGATTCCTCCTCTCTCAATGGAATATCCCATTTTTATATATCCGGCTTTCGTACATTTTGCTGCATTAGTTAAAAAATTCATCCACACTTGTTTTAGTCGATTCGGATCTAAAACTACACAGCAATCCGGTCCTGAAACTGATCGGAATTCAACTTTCGGATTAGTGATTTTGGGTTGTATAGTAGCACATAACTCATTACATACTTTACGTAGATTGAATTTTTCCCGTTTACGCTCAAGGATGCCTGACTCAATCTTTGAAAGATCCAAAATATCATTGATTAAGCGAAGTAGTAATTCATTATTAAATTCAATGATGTCCATATACTCTTTCTTTTCAGCCAGATCATCACAATCCACTAACAGTTCGGAGAATCCAACAATTGCATTTAGAGGCGTACGTATTTCATGGCTCATATTGGCTAGAAAAGCAGACTTTATCCGGTCCGAAAGTTCAGCTTTTTCTTTTAGTTCCTTCAACTCATTGGCCATTTTCTCCCACTTCGTATTATTGAATGTAATGCCGGTATAACGAGTTACTCCTCCTTTCTTGTTTCTTTCTGCTGGGATTCCTGTTACAATGAGAGTTTGCCATTCCTTATCCCACTTAGTTCTGGATCGATATTGAAAACTGAGTTCTTTATTAACTCCCAAAAGCATTCTTTCAAAATTTTCACGGACTACATCTACATCATCAGGATAAGTAACAAGTAAATAATCTTCTAATGAAATGCTCTTTTCCGAATCATAATTATTAACCGGATCGTTGAAGGCATGAAATTGTTTGGTATCCAAGTCTAGAACCCAGTAAGACATACCTACTGTCTTAAATGTAAGTTCCATTCTGTAGTTGCGTTCCCTAAGCTCCTCATCAAGTTGATGCTGCTTGGAAATGTTCTGTCGAAGTCCTGTAAAACGAATTACATTTCCTTTATCATCCCTCTCAAATGGAACACCTATTATATTGCAATATTGCCAGGAATCGTCATATTTAGTTTGCATACGACAGACAAGATCAATATTTGTCTCCTTCCCCATCATCATAGATTGAATGGCATCCAAGGTTGCAGATTGATCTTCGGGATGGATTACATTCAAGTATTCTTTTACAGTTAATAATTGATCCGATACATAATCATTCACCGGGTCATTATAGGCTTCAAAGTATTGGGTTTGTACATCAAAATCCCAATGGACTATATTACTGACTTTCATTGCCATTTCACGTTTGGCAATCAACTCTTGTGTCTCTTTCGCCATTTGTATTCTTTTAGTCACATCCACCTGTGTACCTATAATCAGCAATTTCCCCCGATGTTCGGATGATAGTCGCATCCGGCTTTCATAATAACGATACTGATTTTGTAGCTTATCGAATGCTCGTATTGTTATTTGCCCGTGTTCTATTTCTCTTTTTATCAACTGATCAAAAAGTTCTGTTAATGTAGCATAATCTTGTGGGTGAAGTATTCCCTGCAACTCTTCTAATTTCATGTCTTTTCTGACAATCGTGTTTCCATGCAACGAACTGAATACATTATTTTGCAAATCATACACCCAAGAGGACATATTTGCCGCCTCCATAGCCATTTCCAAATTCTTCTTACTTTCTTCCGTACGAAAATCGGCTTCTTTAGTAGAGGTCACATCATTAGTAAGCAACATATATCCTAAAATAGTCCTGTTACTATTGCGAATGGGTACTATTTTAACTTCATATATAATCGTTTTTTGATGACTGGAAGAAAAATATTCTCTGTTCATACGGTCAAAGTCGTACTCAAATTCCAAAGTAATATCTTCACCTGCCTGTATACGGGCTTTAAGTTCCTCATCAATATATGGACTATCGAAAAGATTGAGTTTATTAACAACGGCAGTTTTATCTTCAACTCCATATATTTCCAAGGCACGATTATTTATACCACGTAAAATAGGTATTGTGTCATAGATTTCAATTCCTATCGGTAAATGAACATAGACACTCTCAGGGAACAATATTTGTTCCGTCAGTAGTTCTGACATTTTTTCATCAAAATATTCTTTGTCGCTTTTGCGGGAATCTTCTTTTGTTTGTTCCATATTATAATATGATATTTTTATATAAATACACTATAATCCTACCGTATAGTATGAATCATACGTCGATATTCCGAAGGAGACATACCTGTCTGCTGACGGAAAAAACGACTTAATGCTGATTGACTGGAAAAATTTGTTTGTTGAGCCACATTCTTTATATCAATATGTGAATCCCGAAGTAGTTTTTTTATTTCAATAATAAGATAATCTGCTATCATCTCATGAGGAGACTGTCCGTTCATTTCCTGAATTACCTTTGTCAGATAAATAGGCGATATACATAACTGAGCTGCATAAAAAGAGATTTCCCTGTTACTACGATAATATTCAGAGACCAACATTGCGAATTTAAAAGCTATGTTTTCTTTATTAGAGTTTGTAAGAAGTATTTTCTCACTATTTACCTTTTTTAGAAAAGAAACATAATAATCCCAAAAATAAATCTGAAGTAAATGTATAATCGTTTTATTACGGAAAGCAGGGTCATCATTGTTATTTCGGAAATTGATGACATTACAATAATTAGAGAACCTTTGGACCTCACTATCATTTAAATGATATAGAAAATTCTTTCGCATATAGAAAAAGAAATCTGGAGTTATTTTCCCCAGACCACTCATTATATCAATAAACATAGTCTTGTCAAACTTAAAAAATGTCATGGAAAAATCATCGCTAATCTCTCGTATTGCTGCTAATTGCAATGGTAAAATAGTAACAATATCATTTGTAGATATTCGCTGACTGACCGAAAAAACTTCTATAACAGCAGTTCCACCTGTACAGAGCCCCCCAAAACCTTCTTTCAGATATGCCTCATGCTCATTTAAGGGAAGATGTGAAATGTCAGTATATATCATTAAAATATAATATTATTTTATAGTTATAGGTCAATAATTACCTCACAAATTTAAAATGTTTTTATTAGCACATGCCTATTATAATCGTAATTGGATGCAAATGGCAAATTTGAGTATCAAATTTCTGTCTGATTAAAAATAATAAAATCAAAAGGCTATTTTAATTGTTATCCAAGTAATGCTAATCATTTTATATTTAAAAGTAACGGAAATAATAGTAATATATTGGCTATTTAGAGATAAAGAAAATATTTAAAATAAATATTATTCTATATTATCGCTTGTGTTAAATGCCTATTGAATGGATATATTTTATGCTAAATAACATAAAATTAAAGACCAAATAGTTCTTTTTTTACCTTTTTATTTGGATAAGTGAGTAAATTGTACTTACCTTTGCACACGGTTTCTAAAACTAAGCGCTTTGATTATCAATATTTTGATGCAAAGTTTAAGTAATGTTCCGGGAAGAAACCACTGTTTAAGGGCAGTCCCGGATAGTATTAACTAAAGCCTTATTACATGAAATATGTAACGTGGATTTTTGTTGTATTATTTATTAGTTCCTTGACTTCATTTGTAGAAAAAGACAAACCGACAAGTGGTTTGAATGTAGGAGATGTGGCTCCAAGTTTTAAAATTGATGCTACACTCAACGGGCAGCAGCTTGACCTTCAAAACTTGAAAGGAAAATATGTATTGCTCAGCTTTTGGGCAAGTTATGATGCGCAATCCAGAATGCAAAATGTCAGTCTAAACAATGCGCTTCAAAACTTATCTAAAGATGTAAAAATGGTTTCAGTATCTTTTGACGATTATCAATCGGTGTTCAGCGAAACCATAAGAAAAGACAAGGTACAGTCTTCTGACTGTTACTTGGAAACAAAGGGAGAAGCTTCTTCCATTTTTAAAAAGTATAATTTAGATAGAGGCTTCAAAAATTATTTATTGGATGATAGAGGTGTGATCGTAGCTAAGAACATATCCGCATCCCAGCTTTCTTCTTATTTCAATTAAGAGAAAGAGTTCCAGAGAGGACATCAATACAACAAAAATAGACTCTGTTAATTCCTTCAAAGGTATTAACGGAGTTTTTTTTATTTAGGTGCTTTGGTATACAGATAAATAGCTATGAAAGTATAGAGTATGTTAGGTATCCATACCGCTATAATGGAAGGCATACTACCGTTGATGGCAAACGTAGAAGAAACTGTTTGGAACATAATATAAGAGAAACTCAATGCCAGTCCCAAGCCAAGATGCAATCCCATACCTCCTTTGGTTTTCCTGGAAGAAAGGGCTAGGCCAATGGTGGTCAGGATGAAAGAGGCAAAAGACATCGCAATGCGTCGGTAATACTCTATTTCAAATTCTTTGATATTGGCAAAACCTCTCTGTTTCTGCTTGAGAATATACTCTTTCAGGGCCGGACTGGTCATCATTTCCTGTTGCTTACGTGCTATCAGGAAGTCAGACGGTTCCATTACAATAATGCTGTCCATCTTATCGCCTTTGGTTATATGCTCCTTATTACCTTTCAATTCTCTTATCATATAATCCTTGACTGTCCATCGGTATTCGGACAAAGTGTCATACGTAATACTTCGGGCTGTCATGTGAGACACTAATTTCTTGTTCTCAAATTTATCAAGTGAGAAGCGATAACCGGTTTTATTATAATCTTCATATCTCTCTATATAGGCTATAACTCCGCTATCTACCTCCAACTGTACGTTACGCACATAATCTATTTTCTTCTTCTTTATGTATTTATTCTCAAAATCAAGTCGTGTGACATTGCCTTCGGGAATTACATAAGAACCCAAACAGAAGGTTACGATAGAAATGATGCCTGCGGAAATCATGTAAGGACGCATCAAACGCTTAAAACTCATTCCGGTAGAGAACATGGCGATAATCTCCGAATTCTCCGCCATTTTAGAAGTAAAAAAGATAACTGCAATGAAGACAAATAAGGGACTGAAAAGATTGGCAAAGTAGGGGACAAAATTCATGTAGTAGTCAAAAATAATGGCTTTTAACGGCGCATCATTCGTCATGAACTTATCCATTTTCTCATTAATATCAAATACTACGGCAATTGATATAATCAGAGCAATGGCAAAAACGTATGTTCCCAAGAACTTGACAATAATATATTTATCAAGCTTCTTTATTAACTTCCATCTAAACAACTTCTTCATTGCCCAATGGTTATAATCTTGTGGATAAACGTTTCACCATCATAGGCTTCCATGTAGAAAAATCTCCGGCAATGATATGCTTGCGAGCTTCACCCACCAACCATAAATAAAATGCAAGATTATGGATAGAGGCTATCTGCATGGCAAGTAATTCCTGTGCATGAAATAAATGACGAAGATAAGCCTTACTATAAAGTGTATCCACATAAGAAGCGCCATCCGGCTCGATAGGAGAATAATCATCTTCCCATTTCTTATTCCTCATGTTCATAATACCCTCTTTGGTAAAAAGCATTCCGTTACGTCCGTTACGTGTCGGCATAACGCAGTCAAACATATCTACTCCTCTTTCTATTCCTTCGAGAAGATTGACCGGTGTGCCGACTCCCATTAAATAACGCGGTTTATCTTTCGGCAGTATCTCATTGACAAGTTCTATCATTTCATACATCTTATCCACGGGTTCGCCTACAGCCAAACCTCCGATCGCATTTCCGTCACACCCTTTAGAAGCAATAAATTCTGCAGACTGCTTACGTAAATCCGGATAAACACACCCTTGTACAATCGGGAAGAGGGATTGGTTATAGCCATACTTAGGTTCCGTCTCATTAAAACGTTTTACGCAGCGATCCAACCAACGATGGGTCAACCCCAATGATTTCCTGGCATATTCATAATCCGAATCTCCGGGAGGACATTCATCAAACGCCATCATTATATCGGCTCCTATAGTACGCTCGATATCCATCACTTTTTCGGGCGTAAAGATATGTTTTGAACCATCTATATGCGAGCGAAATTCTGCTCCTTCCTCCCGTAACTTGCGGATACCGGAAAGAGAGAAAACCTGAAAACCGCCACTATCCGTCAGAATCGGGCGGTCCCAGCCATTGAATTTATGCAAACCTCCGGCTCTTTCCAAGATATCCAGTCCCGGACGGAGATAAAGATGATAGGTATTCCCCAGAATAATCTGTGCTTTTATATCATTTTTAAGCTCAGTCAGATGCACTGCCTTCACAGAACCCACCGTTCCCACAGGCATAAAAATAGGAGTTTCTATCTGTCCGTGGTCGGTCGTGATGAGTCCGGCTCGTGCATTTGATTTCGGGTCAGTATATTGTAAGTCAAAAGTCATTCGGTCAATTGCTTGTTATTCATTTACTAAAGTCTATCGCATCCGCCACTTTTTCTTCTGTCAAAGCCAATGCAAATACTTCTTTGATATCTTTTACATAATGGAAAGTCAGACCTTTCAAATATATATCCTGAATTTCCTCAATGTTCTTTCTGTTCTCTTCGCATAAGATTATCTCTTTAATGCCGGCACGTTTGGCAGCCAATATCTTTTCTTTAATACCACCTACGGGAAGCACCTTACCACGAAGAGTTATTTCTCCGGTCATTGCCAGATTCTTCTTCACTTTACGCTGTGTCAGTGCCGAAGCAAGAGAAGTAGCCATCGTAATACCTGCCGACGGGCCATCCTTCGGTATAGCTCCTTCAGGCACATGGATGTGTATATTCCAGTTGTCGAAGATATTTTCATCAATATTCAATAATCCTGCATGTGCTTTAATGTATTCCAAAGCCAGCATGGCGGATTCTTTCATCACATCTCCCAGATTACCTGTTAATGTAAGTCTGCCTCCTTTTCCTTTGCTCAGGCTGGTTTCCACAAACAGAATCTCTCCGCCTACGGCTGTCCATGCCAATCCTGTCACTACTCCGGCATACTCGTTACCCTGATATTTATCACGGGTATATTCCGGCGAGCCCAAATATTCATTCAAATCTGCCGGTTTTATCTCACTCTTGGCAAAATAACCATCAGTAGCATACTGACGCGCAACCTTTCTTAAAATCTTACCGATTTTCTTTTCCAGTTCACGTACTCCGGATTCACGGGTATATGATTCAATAATGACTTCCAACGTATCTTTAGGTATCTTTAAATCATGTTTATCGATGCCGGTAGCTTCCATTTCTTTCGGAAGAAGATGCTTACGGGCTATTTCAATTTTTTCTTCCGTGATGTATCCGCTCACTTCTATCAACTCCATACGGTCGAGTAGGGGCTGAGGAATGGTATTCAAATTATTTGCCGTCGCAATGAACATAACTTTCGACAAGTCATAATCCACATCAAGGAAATTATCATGGAAAGCATTGTTCTGTTCCGGATCAAGTACCTCCAACAAAGCAGACGAAGGATCTCCCTGACGGTCTGCACCAACCTTATCAATCTCATCCAAAATAAATACGGGGTTGGAAGAACCGGCTTTAATCAGACTTTTAATGATACGTCCCGGCATAGCACCGATATAAGTCTTACGGTGTCCTCGGATTTCAGCTTCATCGTGGACTCCACCCAATGACATACGGATATACTTACGTTTCAAAGCAGCAGCGATAGACTTTCCCAAAGATGTTTTTCCAACTCCCGGAGGACCGTACAAACAAATAATCGGAGACTTTAAGTCGCCTTTCAATTTCAGTACGGCAAGATGTTCCAGAATGCGTTCTTTCACCTTCTCCAAACCGTAATGGTCCTTGTTCAATGTCTTTTCAGCATTTTTCAGATTGAAATTATCCGTTGTATAAATACCCCACGGCAAACTCAACATTGTTTGTAGATAGTTTAACTGAACATTATAATCAGGAGACTGCGGATGCATACGTTCCAGTTTGGAAAGCTCTTTCTTATAGATTTCATGAACTTCATTACTCCATTTCATGCGTGCGCCTTTTTGACGCATCTCTTCTATTTCCTGTTCCTGACCGCCACCGCCCAGTTCATCCTGAATATTCTTGATTTGTTGTTGCAAGAAATACTCACGCTGTTGCTGGTCGATATCTTCCCTTGTACGCAGCTGGATAGATGCTTTTATCTCTGCCAACTGAACTTCACGGTTCAGTATCTCCAACAATTTATAAGCTCTACTCTGAAGAGAAGAAATCTGCAATAGTGCAATTTTCTCATCTTTCGACAACGGAAGGTTACTACAAATGAAATTAACCAAAAACATACGGTTCGTGATGTTCTTGATAGCGAATGCGGCTTCCTGATGCATTGAATCCGAAGTCTTTATATAACGGATTGTTAAATCCTTGCAGGCTTCAACCAATGCTTCAAATTCCTTGTTCTCTTTAGGTGGCAGCTTCTCATCTTTCGCTTCGATCGTACCCTTCAAATACGGATAAGTCTCTGTTATTTCCTTTAGCTCCAGACGTTTTATACCTTGAAGAATAACCGTCGTTGTCTGATCCGGCATTTCCAATATACGAACTACTTTGGCAACCGTGCCGATAGGGTGCAAATCAGAAAAACCTGGTGTTTCCGTTTCCGACGATTTCTGGCAAACAACGGCTATATAACTGCTGTTTTTATAGGCATCGTTCACTAATTTCAAAGAAGAAGTTCTTCCTACGGTAACAGGAAGTACTACACTGGGAAACAACACCATATTTCGTAAAGGTAATACCGGAAGGCTTTCTTCTACTTTAACGTCAAACAACTGTTCTTCATTTCCTTCAAAATCAGCAATCAAAGAAAATGCATTGTCGTTTGACTCTTCCATTTCGCTTAGGTATTTACTATTTTTTATCATTCTAATGTGTGTATTGAGTTTATGCCAAAACTGACAGTCACAAAAAAGCGACTGCAAAGTTAATTCATTATTCACTAAAAATAAAGTTCTACCTAAGAAATATACAATAGTTGTGCCAATTTATTTGATAATAGTTTATATCTTCGCCCCGATTTACCTATTTTTGACGAAAATATTCGTTTAGTAACAATGCCGAATCCTTATTTTCAATTCAAAAGATTCACTGTATGGCATGACAAATGTGCCATGAAAGTGGGTACGGACGGAGTCCTGTTAGGCGCATGGGCGGATGTATCTCATGCCCGGAAAATCCTCGATGTAGGTGCCGGAACAGGTTTGCTTTCATTAATGATGGCGCAGCGTAATGATTGGGCAGATATCACGGCAATAGAGATGGATAAGAATGCTGTACTGCAAGCGCAGGAGAATGTAGCCCGTTCGCCATGGAAAGACAAAATCAATGTCATTCATGCTGACTTTAAAAAATATGTTTTTCACGAAACTTTTGACCTTATCGTGTCCAATCCTCCTTATTTTTCCGATTCTCTGAAATCCGGGAATAATCAGCGGGATATGGCACGACATACAGAAGAACTGACCTATGAAGATTTAATCTGCAAGTCAGCTTCACTCCTGAATCCTGACGGGCTTTTTTCGGTAGTCATTCCCGCCGATGTTATGGAGAGGGTAGTAAGTATTGCAGAAAACAACCATTTATATTCCATACGCCGAACAATGGTTCACACCACTCCGAATGCAATACCTAAAAGAGTTTTGCTTGCATTTTCTTATCAAGACAAAGTTTGCGAAACCGACGAACTGACCATCGAGCTTTCCCGGCACACTTATACTGAGGAGTACATTGAATTGACCAAAGATTATTATCTGAAGATGTAACCGGTTATATATTTCATCCGTTTACCCTTGCTGAAACGACAGGATCGGCAAGGATAAACGCAAGGCTTCCCATGCTCAAACGAATTGCTCATCCTGATAAAACAATTCAATTTTCCAATACATTATTATCATTCGATAAGGAGTATTTATTAGATGTTTTTACCCATATATATTTATATAAATATATATGGGTAAATTTAACTCTATAAAATGATTGGAAATTCCGCTCTTTTAAGCGACTATTTTTTACTGCTTTTTCCTTTAAGTTTCTTGATTAATGCTTTGTTCTTATCCAACAGTAACCGATTTCTGTTGGTTATATCTTCTACAATGGCATCGCCTATCGGTTTTAATCCTCCGATATAGTCAGAGGCCTTTTGAAGAACATTATAGTCTTTTCTGTCATTGTGAGGTACACAGACATTCAATCCCTGACTAATGATTCTTACTTCAATTTTATCACCTGCCATAATCGGATCTCCGTCGAAATGAATCACTCCGGGCTTACTTCTGGTGATAGTTATCTTTTTACATTTGAATGTTTTGATCCGGCTGTTTTGGTCGATAGTCTTGTTGAACAGTTGAAAAGCAAGAGCAGGAACGTCGAGTACGGTAAACGGTTCGAGGATGGTGACATCCATCAAGCCATCGCTCAAAGATGCCTGCGGGGCAATATAAGCATTATTGCCATATTGGGAAGCATTGGCACAGGCTATCAAAAACGCCTTGTACTTCATTGTACCGTCTTCATTCTCTATCTCATACGTCTCTGGCTTATAATTCAGGCTCTCATGGAGCGTATTTTCTAAATAGGTGAGGAGTCCCCGTTTTCCTGACTTGGAGAATTTAAGACTGACAAAAGCATCGAAACCCACTCCACATGTACAGAAGAACGGTATATCATTAATCTTTCCATAATCAATGCACTCAATATTACCTTTATTAATAATATCAATCGCTTTTTTAGGCTCCATTGGTATTTGCAGATGTCGTGCAAGCCCGTTGCCTGACCCGCAAGGTATAATGCCGAGAGCTGTTTGCGTATGAATCAGCGCACGGGCGATTTCATTAATCGTACCGTCTCCTCCGATAGCTACAGCCATATAAGTATCTTCAGTAGCAGCCTGGGATGCTATTTCTGCTGCATGACCTGCATATTCAGTTCGCACAATCTTATACTCATACAACTCCCTATCAATCCTTTCTTCCAAAAGATTTAATATTTGTTCCTTATTTTGCGTGCCTGATATCGGATTAACGATGAAAATTAGTTTCTTTTTCCCCTCCATGCCATCATTATTAATACTGTTGACAAAAATAGTACATTTATACAATAACAATGAAATTTATAGATTAGTTTTCACCCTAAAGATGTATTTTTTCAGAAAAAGGATACTTAGAGTTACATATTTTATTATCTTTGCAGCCTGTTTTTTAGAAAAAGATAAAAAGAGGGAAACAGAATGTATTGAAAAAGTATATACATTAATATAGGCGAGAGCTTATTAAAACATTGTTATGGGATTATTACAAGACAAGTTAGCAAAGTACACACTTCCACAAGAAGTAAAGGCGAAGGGTGTATATCCTTATTTTCGTGAAATAGACAGCGCCCAAGACACAGAGGTACTGATGGACGGAAAAAAGGTACTGATGTTCGGATCAAACTCTTATATGGGTCTCACTTATGATCAAAGAATTATCAATGCGGCAATAGCTGCAACACGTAAATACGGTACCGGATGTGCCGGTTCGCGTTTTTTAAACGGCACATTGGATCTTCACGTGCAACTAGAACAAGAATTAGCTGAATTTGTAGGTAAAGAAGATGCACTGGTTTATTCAACCGGATTTACAGTCAATGAAGGTGTCGTATCCTGCTTGACCGATCGTAACGACTATATTATATGTGACGACCGCGATCATGCATCTATCGTAGACGGACGCCGTCTTTCTTTCTCCACCCAATTAAAATATAGGCATAACGATATGGCGGCTTTGGAAAAAGAGCTGGCTAAATGTAAACCGGAATCTGTTAAACTGATTGTTGTGGATGGAGTGTTTTCTATGGAAGGTGATTTAGCTAAATTACCGGAAATTGTGAAACTAAGCGAAAAATACAACGGATGTATCATGGTGGACGAAGCTCACGGATTGGGAGTGTTCGGTAAACAGGGACGTGGTGTTTGTAATCACTTCGGATTAACCGATAAAGTGGATTTGATAATGGGAACATTCTCTAAATCATTAGCATCTATCGGTGGTTTCATTGCTGCCGACAAAGCTACGATCAATTGGTTACGCCATAATTCACGTTCTTATATATTTTCTGCAAGTAATACTCCGGCAGCCACAGCCGCCGCAATGGAAGCTCTACATATCATACAGAATGAACCGGAACGCCAAGAGAATTTGTGGAAAATCACTAATTATGCATTAAAATGTTTCCGTGATGCCGGTTTTGAAATCGGTGATACCGCCAGTCCTATTATTCCGTTATATGTACGTGATATGGAGAAAACTTTCATGATCACTAAAATGGCATTCGATGAGGGAGTTTTCATTAACCCGGTTATTCCACCGGCTTGTGCACCTCAGGACACATTGGTACGCTTTGCGCTGATGGCTACACATACAAAAGAACAGATTGATTTTGCTGTTGATAAATTAGTGAAATGCTTTAAAAAATTAGATGTTATAAAATAAGAAATTTACTTTAAATGAAGGAAAGGAGAAATACAATCGTGTTTCTCCTTTTTTATTATTTCAAAATATTTTTCTTAATAAACATAGAAATAAATCCCCAAAGCGTTTGCTTATTCCAAAATTGTTTCTACCTTTGCACTCGCTTTTGAAAACAAAACCTAATCAAAGTTTTCGGGGTGTAGCGCAGTCCGGTTAGCGCACCTGCTTTGGGAGCAGGGG
>OHAE01000041.1_pt1 | contig 100410 bp, 73 predicted proteins | sample 1577061 | NCBI WGS metagenome assembly OHAE01 (sample SAMEA3541535, study PRJEB24748) | human gut metagenome | biome: human gut; feature: human-associated habitat; material: faeces | place: China | collected 2012
CAAACCTTAGCTTCGTCGTCTGTCACGGATTCCTGTACGAGATATACTCCCGGAGAAGCATAATCCAACGGAGAAATACAAATCCCGTCTGTTATCAGTAAATGTACGTCCCGGTAAATGCCGCCATAGAACGTGAAATCACCTACCAACGGCATCACTTCAAGTTGTTCTGCATTGTTTACCCGTACCCAGATTATATTATCCGCACCGTATTTTACATCGTCTGTGATTTCAAACACAAAAGCGCCGTATCCTCCTCTGTGTTCTCCCAAATGCTTCCCGTTGATAAACAGGTTGGTAATGCTGTTTGCACCCTCGAAACGAAGGAAAAGTCTTTTCCCTTTCCATTCTTCGGATACATGAAGCGTTTTCTTATAGTTGCCTATTCCGCGTATATAGGCAGGATTGCCCGCCGGTGCATCCTGAGCATTCCATGTATGTGGCAGGTCTACCCTTCTGCCTTCGCTGTTCTGTATCTGATGACTGAAGCGGAACGTCCAGTCGCTATTCAATAAAATGTCTTTTCGCTCTGCATATAGTGCGGTTGAGAAGAGTAAAAACAAGTAAACTGCAAAAAGGGGCTTTTTCATGGTCTCGTTTAATGATTATGGTTTTTGCAAAGATATAAAATCAATGCTTTTTACCTTCATTAATTGGTAAAAAAATAAAGGAACCTCCCGTCTGCCTGCCGTGTCCTATCTTTTGCCGGTATAGTTAAGGCTTCGCAGATGCCCATGTCTAAGTGTTCACCTCCGTACCTTTAAGCCGAAGGGTGCGTATGGCTAAGTTTGTGCCTCCTGTGAACTAAATCGTCTGACAACTGTGCGACGATCGTTTGACAGCTGTCAAACACGTGTCTGACAATTGTCAGTTATGCGTCTGACAGTTGTCAAACGATCTACTTTTCAGGAAAGACATGCTTAATCCTGCCTTTTCCGATACTTAGGCTTACTGATGTCAATGGTTAGGCTTGCTTATGTTCAAGCAAACAAGACTTGATAAAATCCTCTATTTCTTGCGTTGTTACAGCATAGATAGGTTCGAGCTGTTCAAAATGGGCATCTCTTGTAAAGCGATTGCCGTTAGTGAGCATTGCCAATAAGTTTTTGGATTTCATCTTATGCCCGGAATAACTTAATGCCAATGTGATTAATTCATTGATGGATATACCGGACTTTAAAATGGAGTAGATGTCATAGTAGTCGCGAAAGTTACTTCTACGCATCATTACTTCCATCTTCATTGCACCAATGGATTTTACATCTGCCAAATTCAGATTATTCAAATAATTCACAGGTACACTGACCGGAGAGTATTTGGGACAGGCATAAAATGAGAACTTTACATCCGAAACAAGGTACTCCACATGGTCTATATCGAGAATGTTTTTATTCTGAATTTCTCCAATCTTAGCAAGTGCTTTTTCTATTTGAGGCCAGTCAACCTCCATCTTTTCTGCTTTAGAAGTACGCCATTTCATAAAATCCAAGTCTTCGCTTTGGCGAGCACCAATCTGCAATGACAAGGCTGTGCCTCCTACCAAAAGATAAGGTTTTATACATTCCAATTTGGAAACAGCTTCAAAAACCTGTTGCGTATGTGGGGCTAAACCTTTCATACCGGCATTTTATTAAAGTGACGGGTTGCCATTGATTTGATATAAACATCCGGCTTCTTTGCTTTGAAGTAGTACCATGCAAAAAAACGGTTCAGCGTGTAGAGGTATTCCTCTTGTGGAACAAGATAGTCCAACCATACTTGCTTTATCTTTTTAAAAGGATATATAAGAAACAGTTGGTTGATTTCTTCTAAATCAAGATGCAACAAAGTCTTCTCAATCAGAATGTCATCCGGAACATCCTTGATTGAATTTTCATTGTATGACCAGAAACAATGTTCCTGCTTCAACTTAGCCAATAGTCTTTGTTTTACTGTATCAACAGACATAAGTCTTTGTTTTAGAATAGCACAAAAATAATGATTATTCCAATCTGAAGCAAATCAAAATTAGAAATGTTTCTATCAGACTTATAGATTTTGCAAATTTGTATCGTAGGTTGGTTAAGGCTACGGGTTCGTAACCGGACCCCTTTGCTTTATCAGTTCACACAGCCCGACTTTAGAAAAAAGATAGTTATCTTCAATCTTTTCCGGTGTGTCGGCATCCAGGGCGTATAGTATTTCCCGGCAGAATTCCAAGTATCCGGTCCCGTTGGCGGTTACTATGTTGCCGTCTCTGACAGCCTGTTCGTTGATGTAACCTGCTTCGCCGGTATAGTTTTCTCCTGCGTATTGTTTCAGATATTCCAGTGTATTGCTGGTGTGTTTTACTTGGTTCAGGAAACCGTGCATACCCAGAAAAACGGATGCATTGCATATCCCGGCAATTAACTTGCTGTTTGCTATGGCATCTTCTACAAGAGGAACCAAGAACTGCGCTTCGGGGGTGAACCAACTCATGCCGCCTATCAGGACTAATCCCGCGTATTCATCGGGAATCGTGTGAATGTCATAGTCGGGCAATACTTTGAAACCACCGATGGAGACTACGGGGGCTTTTGTGAGCGATAGGGTTTTTACTGTATATTTGGCTCTTCCGGGTTCTATTCCGCTATGAAGGCTTGAGGCTATAAATGCTCCCTCCCAATCTGCAAATTCATTGAGCAGTACGAAAATAACTTCTTTGTGCATATCCATTAATCGATAGTTTTTAATTTGTTTACCGTTCTCTTTCTATGGTTCAAAAGTAGTTACTTTAGATAGATAAGCAATGGCTTTCTCCCTTTTTTATTTCATTGCATACTCAATTCAATGTCCATTTCAAAGCCGGCGTTAATTCTCAAAAGTGGAGGAGCACCGTTCTTTTCATCGGTAATCTCTTTATTTTCTTGTTCATCTTTCCCGTACACTCTATAAATTATAGTTATCTTTGCATCCTGTAATAACTAACTAACCCAGATAAAGAACTATGGCATTTACGAACAACATTATGATTGTCCGTCACAGGTTGTTGACAGAGCTTGTAAAATTGTGGAATACGAATGAATTAGTTGAAAAGATAGACCGGCTTCCTATTGAGCTGAGTCCGAGAAGGTCAAAGCATGCGGGGCGTTGCTGTGTACATAAGGAACGTGCTGTATGGAAATACAAATCATTACCGTTGCTCGGACTGGATATGGAGGATGAAACGGATGAACTGACGCTGTTGTCTGAATATGCAAGACAGGCATTGGAGCGTGCAGAGACAGGAAAGCCGAAAGATAATATCATGTGTGTCATCGACGAAGCCTGCTCGGCGTGTGTGCGTATTAACTATGAGATAACCAATCTTTGTCGCGGATGCACGGCGCGCAGTTGTCAGAGCAATTGTCCGAAGAAAGCGGTACACGTGAAAGATAACGGGCAGGCATGGATTGATCATGACGAATGTATCAGTTGCGGTATTTGCCATAAGAACTGCCCGTATCATGCTATTGTCTACATTCCCGTACCCTGCGAGGAAGCTTGCCCTGTAAAAGCTATCAGTAAGGACGAAGCGGGTATCGAGCATATTGATGAGTCAAAGTGTATTTATTGTGGCAAATGTCTGAATGCTTGTCCGTTCGGGGCTATCTTCGAGGTATCGCAAGTATTCGATGTATTACATAAGATACGTAAAAGTGAAAAGATGGTAGCCATTGTTGCACCCTCCATCTTAGGACAGTTTGGTACGACAATAGATAAGGTGTACGGAGCACTTCGTGCTTTAGGATTTGCCGACGTTATCGAGGTGGCTCAGGGAGCAATGGATACGGTGAGCAACGAAGCCCATGAACTGCTGGAGAAACTGGAAGAGGGACAGAAGTTTATGACTACTTCCTGCTGTCCGTCTTATATTGAATTAGTGAATAAACATATTCCGAACATGAAGCCATACGTGTCCGGCACAGGTTCGCCCATGTATTATACGGCTCGTATTGCCAAGAAGAAATATCCGGATGCGAAAGTGGTGTTCATCGGCCCGTGTGTGGCGAAGCGCAAAGAAGCACAACGTGATGAGGCGGTGGATTTTGTCATGACATTCGAGGAAGTAGCTTCTGTATTGGATGGGTTGGGTATTCAAATGGAACAGGCTCAACCGTATGTGGTGGACTTTTCATCCGTACGTGAAGCACATGGCTTTGGTCAGTCCGGTGGAGTGATGGGAGCAGTGAAGGCTTATCTGAAAGCCGACGGTGATAAGATCAGTGCGGTTCAGGTGTCTGATCTGAATAAGAAGAATATAGGAACATTGCGTGCTTATGCCAAGACGGGCAAGGCTGCCGGGCAATTCATTGAAGTAATGGCGTGCGAGGGTGGATGCATCACCGGGCCATGCGCACATAATGAAATAGTGTCCGGTAAACGTCAGTTTGTGCAGGAGCTGGACAAGCAGGAGAAAACTTATGATACAATTGATTGATAAGTTCCGTGGGGAACACCGTCTGACTGCCGGAGAGTACAAGCAACTTCTCCTTTGCCGGGATGCCGATACGTTGGAGTATCTGCAGATGCGGGCACAGGAAGTGACGTTCGGGCAGTTTGGTAACGAGGTGTTCATTCGCGGACTTATCGAGATTGGCAATCGATGCCGTAATAACTGTTATTATTGCGGTATACGAATAGGAAACCGTTCGTTACCCCGCTATGAATTAAGCAGGGAGGCGGTTCTGGACTGTTGCCGCGAGGGGTACAGGCTCGGCTTCCGCACCTTTGTGATGCAGGGAGGTGAGTCGCCCGTCCTGACGGATGAATGGATTGCGGAAACGGTGGCTGCCATACGAGGGGAGTTTCCGGATTGTGCTATCACTCTGTCTTTGGGAGAGAAATCCCGTGAGGCATACGAACGCTTCTACGAGGCGGGTGCCAATCGTTATTTGCTTCGTCATGAGACCCATAATAAGGAGCATTATCGCCTGCTTCATCCTGCGGGAATGTCGCTTGACCGTAGGTTGCAATGCCTGCAAGGATTGAAGGAAATCGGTTATCAGACGGGTACGGGCATGATGGTAGGCAGTCCGGGACAGACCGTTGACCATCTGGTGGAGGACGTGCTCTTCATCGAGCAGTTCCGCCCCGAGATGATCGGCATCGGGCCTTTTATTCCGCATCGTGACACCCCGTTCGCGTCCTGCCCGGCGGGGAGTGTGGAAATGACTTTGCAGTTGCTTTCCATCTTCCGGCTGATGCATCCGGCAGCATTGATACCTGCCACCACTGCATTGGCTACGCTTGTTGCGGACGGACGGGAGCGGGGCATACAGGCAGGGGCAAATGTGGTGATGCCTAATCTTTCGCCTACGGAACAACGGGAGAAATACTCGCTGTATGACAACAAGGCATCTTTCGGTGCGGAGGCGGCAGAGGGGCTAAGACAATTGGCGGAACGCCTGAATGCCATCGGCTATAAGATATCTAACGGCAGGGGAGACTATGAGTCTGCCCGAAACGAATAATGAAGAAGAACCAATACTATAAAAACAAGATACGTCATGTATAAACCAACTTCAAAGCACGCGGAAGAGTTCATCGACCATCAGGAGATACTTGACACGTTGGACTATGCCCGCACAAACAAAAGTAACCGACCTCTCATCGAACAACTGATAGATAAAGCTGCTCAATGCAAAGGCCTCTCACACAGGGAAGCCGCCCTGTTGTTGGAGTGTGATCAACCCGACTTGATCGAGCGTATCTTCCATTTGGCACGGAAGATTAAGCATAAGTTCTACGGCAACCGTATCGTGATGTTCGCACCGCTGTACCTGTCCAATTACTGTGTGAATGGATGCGTGTATTGCCCTTATCATTTGAAGAACAAGACTATTGCACGCAAGAAACTCTCGCAGGAGGAAATAGAGCAGGAAGTGATTGCCTTGCAGGATATGGGGCATAAGCGTCTGGCATTGGAAGCGGGCGAAGACCCCGTGCGCAATCCCATCGACTATATCTTGGAGTCCATCCGAACTATCTACGGTATCAAGCATAAGAACGGTGCGATACGCCGGGTGAATGTGAACATCGCCGCCACTACGGTGGAGAACTACCGCAAACTGAGGGATTCCGGTATCGGTACGTACATCCTCTTTCAGGAGACTTATCATAAGGAGAACTACGAGGCACTGCATCCTACGGGCCCAAAAAGCAAGTACGCCTACCATACGGAGGCGATGGATCGTGCGATGGAAGCGGGTATTGACGATGTGGGGATAGGCGTGCTGTTCGGACTGAACACGTACCGATATGATTTCACGGGACTGCTGATGCACGCCGAGCATTTGGAGGCAACGTTTGGAGTAGGTCCGCACACTATTAGCGTGCCGCGCATCTGTCCGGCGGACGACATCTCTACGCAGGACTTCCCCGATGCCATATCCGACGACATCTTCTGCCGCATCATCTCCGTTATTCGTATCGCTGTGCCTTATACGGGGATGATTATCTCCACCCGCGAATCGGAAGCCACCCGCCGCAAGGTGCTAGAACTTGGTATCTCGCAGATAAGCGGAGGTTCACGCACCAGCGTAGGCGGCTATGCAGTGCCGGAGGAAGAAAACTCGGCACAGTTTGATGTGAGCGACACCCGTACATTGGATGAAGTAGTGAATTGGTTGCTCGACTTGGGGCACATCCCCAGCTTCTGCACCGCCTGTTACCGTGCCGGACGCACGGGCGACCGTTTCATGTCGCTCGTCAAGTCCGGTCAGATAGCCAACTGCTGCGCGCCCAATGCCTTGATGACCTTGAAAGAGTATTTGGAGGATTATGCCTCTCCCGATACCCGTGAGAAAGGCATCCGCATGATACACCGGGAGGTGGAGCAGATTCCCAACCCGAAGATAAAGGAGATAGCCCTGCGCAACCTCCGTGAGATAGAAGAGGGGAAACGTGACTTCCGGTTTTAAATAGAATGAAATAATGAATTGAATGTTGAAAGTAAAGAACAAGGTACGCGGATGACACGGATAAGGCTGATTAAAGCGGATTTAATATAATAATCCGTCTTTATCCGCTTAATCCGTGTCATCCGCGTACCTTGTTCTTCGTTCTTCCTTCCCTAAAACAATAACAGTATGAATCAAACTCCAAACTCCAACCGCCTGCACATCGCCCTCTTGGGACGGCGTAATATGGGTAAGTCCTCCCTGATCAATGCCCTGACCGGGCAAGATACCTCCATCGTGTCCGTGATACCGGGCACCACCACCGACCCCGTCAGTAAGCCGATGGAAATCCATCCGCTCGGTGCCTGCCTGCTGATAGACACGCCGGGCTTCGACGACGATGATGCGGAGTTGGGCGGAAAGCGCGTTGCCCGCACTCTGAAAGCCATAGAGCGGGCGGACGTCATCCTGTTGGTTTGTGGGCGCTACCTGTCGGAGTTGGAACGGAAGTGGGTGGTTATGTTGAAGGAAAAGGGTATCCCGCTCATTCTGGTGGTTAATAAGGCAGATACTTTGCCGAGTGCGGAAATGTATGCTGGGCTTATGGGGGATACTCATAAAGTACCGTCCGTAGCCGTCAGTGCGAAGGAGCGCATGGGTATCAACGAGCTCTTCAATGCTATCGTGGAGGCACTTCCAGCCGATTCGGGCACGCAGACCATCACCGGCAATCTTGTATCGGAAGGCGACGTGGTTTTGCTCGTTATGCCGCAGGACATCCAAGCCCCGAAAGGCCGGCTCATCCTGCCGCAAGTGCAGACCCTCCGTGAACTGCTCGACAAGAAGTGCCTCGTCATGAGCTGCACCACTGACAAGATGGACGATACGCTTCGAGTCCTTGCCCGCCCGCCCCGACTGATCGTCACCGACTCCCAAGTATTTCACGAGGTCTACCGGAAGAAGCCTGCCGAGAGCCTGCTCACCTCCTTCTCCGTCCTCTTTGCCGGATATAAGGGCGACATCCGTTACTACATGGAGAGTGCCGCCGCTATCGACCGCCTCACCGAACGTTCCCGTGTGCTGATAGCCGAAGCCTGCACCCATGCCCCGCTGACGGAAGATATCGGACGGGTAAAGCTCCCGCGGTTGTTACGCAAACAGGTAGGGGAACACCTGCAAATAGACATCGTGGCAGGCAGCGACTTCCCCGAAGACCTGTCCGTCTACGACCTCGTCATCCATTGCGGAGCCTGTATGTTCAACCGTAAATACGTGCTCAGCCGTATCGCCCGTGCCCGTGCGCAAGGCGTCCCCATGACCAATTACGGCGTGGCTATTGCCTATATGAACGGGATATTGGATAAGATCTGCGTAATAAGCAGTTGACCGGCAACCAATTTGCCAATTACCGCGCGAAGGGCTACGCATCAACCGTATAGAATGCAAATGACGCGGATCAGGCTTTTAACTCTGACCCGCGTCATTCGCATTCTATTCCCTCTTACTCCTCCGTCGCTAACGCGATACCTCCTCTATGAACAGAGGAGGATATTCAAAAGCTCTCCCTCTGTTCATAGAGGGAGTACCCTGAAAGGGGGAGGAAGTTTCTCCTATTCTACTCCACCATCATCTTCTCACCGTTCACGATATAGATGCCTCTGTCCAACCCATCCTTCAATGTGCTGTACTCGGTAGCAGGGACGGTCTTCACCAGACGTCCGTCTATGCTGTAAACACGGCTGATGGCAGGGATTTTCGTTACACCCGTCGGAGTGGTGCTGATGGCTACGACTGGTTCACCATTAATCATAAAGGTGACGGGGGCGTTTTGCCATGCTGCGGGCACTTCCGTAACACCTTCGGGGAGGTAGACTTTGCATTCCTTAGTGCAACCTGCAAATGTGTCGCTCATGCTCTCATTGCTGGAAGTGGCAGAACCAAGATGTATTTCGGTAAGTTTGGAACAACCGTAGAAAACATCCGCATAGCCTCTTACATGGGTGAAGGCACGTAAATCAATAGTGGATGTCAGCAAGGAGCAGTCGTAGAAAGCACCGCTGAGGTCAATCTCCTCCGTGCTACTTGTTTGTGCAGGCATCTTAACGGTGGTGAGCTTCTTGCAACCCTCAAAAACAGAGGTCATGTTTGAGATACTCATAAAGCCGCTCAGGTCAATTTCCGATGTCAGTGAAGAACATCCGTAAAAGGCTTGTTCGAAACTCATCATTTCATTAATTGTATGCTCATTCGTGGATAGCTTTACGTCCGTCAAAGATTTGCATCTACAGAATGCGTAGCTCATGCCCACAATATTGGTGAATGAACTCAAATCTACAGAGGTCAGCGAGGTACATCCGTAGAATGCATTGGAGAAACTTACTGCGGCATTATTCACTACTGTGGGCATCGTGACTGTCTGTAATGCGGTAAACATGTAAAAGAGATAGGGCATTCCTTCGATCACGGCATTTTTGTCGAATACAGCCGTAGTAAGTGAGGTATTTCTGGAACTTTCGGGGTAATCCTTCATTGTTAGTGCCATACCCAAGTTGTGTATCTCATCTGAAGTCCAGACTCCGCTAACGTTGATGGAAGTGGCATTTTCCAGCATGTTCTGTTTCAGAGCTTCTGCCTTGTACGTTGCTCCCGTATTGGTCGTCACCGTCTGTGCCTGCGCTGTCAATGCAGCGACGAGCAGGCTTGCTAAAAGTAATGTTTTTGTTTTCATACTCTTTTTGTTTTTATTGATTAGTACTATATAATATGTGTCGGGTGTTCACCACCCGTTTGTTTCTCTGTCAAAAAAGTCACTACGGCGTGACAGCATAAGGTCACTATGGCATGACAGCGTAAGGCCATGGCGTATGTACATGAGACTGCCATCTATACGCACGTCAATTGGATGTCGCTTACGATGAGACGGGTCGCTTTCAGTAGACGACCGTTGTTGCCCATCAGGGACATTTCGATGCCTTTTTCCATCACCATGCGGAAGGTGTTTCCACGTAGCTTTCCCGGTTTTACTTTTTTACACATAATGTTTGCTTTTAAAGTGGTTAATAAATACGGATTAAATCTGAGATAATCCATGCTTCGGCTTATGTCGGAGTAGGGGTATGATGATTCATGCAAAACAATGCTATGATTGCTTGCAAGTGAAATATTAAGCGTTATATTACGCGTGTGTGTGCAATTAATTAGGTAAGGTGAGAATGTGTGTGTGTGTGTGTGTGTGTGTGTTTAGAAGAATATTCCGTTCCTCCAAATATATTACACATTATTTCTACACTGTTCGTCATTATTAGTAGCTTTGAATCTGATAGCGGATGTAAAGGTAGGGATTTATGTTGAATTGACAATCAAAATAAAAGAATTAATCATGACGCATCGGGATGTGCCTTTGCGTCATGATTAATTCTTATACTTAAGGGTAGGAGTGGGGGATTATTCCAGTTCCTCGATAATCTTCTTCACATCGACAGGCTGCAAGCGTCCGTACACTTTCTCGCCGATCATCACTACCGGAGCAAGTCCGCACGCGCCTACGCAGCGCAGGCAGTCAAGGGAATATTTACCGTCGGGGGTGGTTTCGCCTACCTCGATGCCAAGCACGCGCTTGAACTCTTCAAGCAGTTTCTCCGAACCGCGCACGTAGCAGGCAGTTCCCATACAGACGGAGATGGGGTGCTTGCCTTTCGGCGTCATGGTGAAGAAAGTGTAGAATGTGACCACGCCGTACACTTTCGATACCGGGATGTTCAGTTTATGGGCGATGACGCGCTGCATCTCTTCCGGCAGATAGCCTTGCAGGTGCTGTGCCTCATGCAGGATGTTGATAAGTTCGCCCGGATTGTTCCCATGCTTGTCGCAGATGGCCTTTACTTGTTCGGCTACATCGCAGGCTAATTTTATATCTGACATAGTTCTTTTCGTTTAAAGGGTTAATCGATCGCTTTGTTGAAATAGTGCGTATGCAGCAGCATTTCCGACTTCTCACTGAGCGGTTTGCCGAGATACTCCTCATACAAGGTCTTGATGTACGGGTTCTCGTGCGACTTGCGCAATGGTTTGTTGGCATCTTCACGATAAAGTGCGTTGGCACGTGCGTAAAGCACTTCCGAGTTCCCGTGATGATGCGGTTGACCGCCACCACCGATGCAACCGCCGGGACATGCCATGATTTCAATCACGTGGTATTCGTTGTTGCCGTTGCGTATGTCCTCCAGCAGATGGCGGGCATTACCCAATCCGTGAGCGATACCTACTTTCAGTTCGAATCCGTTCAGGTCGATGCTTGCACGGCGTACACCGTCCAGACCACGCACTTTCTCGAAGTTGACGTTCTCCAAAGTCTGACCCGTATAGATTTCATAGACGGAACGCAAGGCGGCTTCCATCACACCTCCGGTAGTTCCGAAGATGACACCTGCACCTGTCGAAGCTCCCATAGGGTTGTCGAATTCCATGTCGGGCAATAGTGTGAAGCCGATGTTGGCACGTTTTATCAGACGGGCAAGTTCGCGGGTGGAGATAGAATAGTCCACATCCGGGTTGCCGTCGGTCTTGAATTCGTCACGGTCACATTCATATTTCTTGGCAAGGCAAGGCATGATGGAAACTACAACAAGTTTCTCACGCGGAATGTCCATCTTCTCCGCCCAATAGTTCTTGGCAATGGAGCCGAACATCTGTTGTGGCGAACGTGCCGTAGAAGGTATGTCGAGCATATCCGGAAAATGGTGTTCGAAGAAGTTTACCCATGCCGGACAGCAAGAGGTCAGGATAGGCAGACGAACGGATTTGTCACCGTCCAGATAGCGTGTAAGGCGGTTCAATATCTCCGTACCTTCTTCCATAATGGTAAGGTCGGCGGCAAAGTCGGTGTCGAATACATAGTCGAAACCAAGTTCGCGCAAAGCGTAAACCATCTTTCCGGTCACCAACGAACCGGCAGGCAAACCGAATTCTTCGCCCAAAGCCGCACGTACGGCAGGGGCGGTCTGAACAATAACCACTTTGTTCGGATCGGTTAAATCTTCCAATAAACGGTTGGTATGATCGCGTTCGGTCAATGCGCCTACCGGGCAAACGGCAACGCACTGTCCGCAGTAAGTACATTCACTGTCTACCATCATCTTATCGAATGCCGGAGCAATAGTCGTGTTGAATCCGCGACGGATAGCACCCAAAGCACCAACGGTCTGCACCTCATTACATACACTTTCGCAGCGACGGCAGAAGATACATTTATCCATGTTGCGCACGATAGAAGCGGTCACTTCCCGTTTGCGTGGAGAGAGTTCACCGCCATTGAAAGGCATTTCACGGATATTGAAACGCAAAGCGAGGGTTTGCAGTTCGCAGTCGCCGCTTTTGGGACAGGTAAGGCATTCGTTCGGGTGGTCGGAAAGAATAAGTTCTGCTACGATTTTGCGGGCATTCATCACACGGAGCGTGCTGGTGTGGACTACCATACCTTCCGTACAACGGGTGGCACAGGCAGGGGCAAGGTTCTTGCGTCCTTCCACTTCCACAACACAGATACGGCAGGATGCCGGGTTATTTTTGATACAAGTACCCTTCAGGTCAATATGACAAAGGGTAGGGATGTCGATACCTATTTTGCGTGCAGCTTCCAGAATGGTACTTCCTTCGGGCACGGTTATAAAATGATGGTCTATTTGCAGGGTTATTTGTTTTTCTTCCATAGTTGTAGATTTTAGCAAACGTTGATTGCTTTGAACTTACAGCGTGCCATACACATGCCGCACTTGATACAGGTCTCCGGGTTGATAACATGAGGCTTACGCACATCTCCCATGATGGCTCCGGCAGGACAATGCTTGAAGCAGAGGTGACAGCCGGTACATATGTCCGGATTGATGGTGTAAGTGAGCAATGCCTTACATTGTTTGGCGCGGCAAGTATGATCTTTCACATGTTCCAGATACTCCTCGTAGAAGTTGTCAAGCGTAGAGAGCACCGGATTCGGTGACGTTTGTCCGAGTCCGCAGAGGGCAGTGTCCTTGATGACTCTTGCCAATGTGGAGAGGGATTCAAGGTCTTTCATGGTACCTTTGCCTTCGGTGATCTTGTTCAGTGTTTCCAACAGGCGTTTGTTACCGATGCGGCAAGGCGTGCACTTTCCGCAGGATTCCTCTACCGTAAAGTCGAGATAGAAGCGGGAAACGGATACCATGCAGTCGTCTTCGTCCATGACAATCATACCGCCGGAACCCATCATGGAACCTGCTGCCAACAAGTTGTCAAAGTCAATCGGAGTATCGAGGTGCTTTTCCGTTAGGCAACCGCCCGAAGGTCCTCCGGTCTGTACGGCTTTAAACTTTTTACCGTTCTTGATGCCGCCGCCGATTTCATAGATTACCTCACGTAGGGTAGTTCCCATCGGTACTTCAATCAGACCTACATTATTAATCTTACCTGCAAGGGCAAATACTTTCGTACCCTTTGACTTCTCCGTACCGATGGAAGCAAACCATTCCGCACCTTTTGTCAGGATGATAGGCACGTTGGCAAGTGTTTCCACGTTGTTCACATTCGTCGGTTTGTTCAGATAACCGGATTCGGCAGGGAACGGCGGCTTCAAAGTAGGTTCACCGCGTTTTCCTTCCATCGAGTGAATCAACGCTGTTTCCTCACCGCAGACGAATGCACCTGCACCGTAACGTATTTCGATATCGAAACTAAAATCAGTGCCTAATATATTATCTCCGAGCAATCCGTATTCACGTGCCTGTTCGATAGCTTTTTTCAATCGTTGGATGGCAAGCGGGTATTCGGCACGGATGTAAACCAATCCTTTCGGTGAACCGATGGAGTAACCGCAAAGTGCCATAGCTTCTACGATAGAGTTGGGATCGCCTTCCATGATGGAACGGTCCATGAATGCTCCGGGGTCGCCTTCGTCGGCATTACATACCACATATTTCATGTCCGCTTTCTGCTTGTGGGCAAATTCCCATTTCAGTCCGGTAGGGAAACCGCCACCACCTCGTCCGCGCAGACCGGATTGCTTGATGATGTTGATTACATCGATCGGTTGTTTGTTGAGCAGACAGTCGGCAAGAGCCATGTAACCGTCACGGGCGATATACTCTTCTATGTTTTCCGGGTCGATCGTACCGCAATTGCGCAAAGCGATACGCATCTGCTTCCGGTAGAAATCCATGTGCTTAGAGTCACTTACGGCTTTTTCCGTCTTCGGGTCTATGTAAAGCAGACGCTCCACTTTCCGTCCACCGATGATGTGCTCGAATACAATTTCTTCGGCATCTTCAGGGGTGACTTGCGTATAAAACGTGTTGTCCGGAATGATTTTTACGATAGGACCTTTCTCGCAGAAACCGAAACAGCCGGTAGTGATGACATCGACTTTGTCGGTAATTTCATTTTTCTCCAGTGCCTTTTGGAGATTCTCTGCTATTGTATGACTGGCCGAGGCTTTACAACCCGTACCTCCGCAAATAAGAATTTGCAAATGTTTTGTTCCCAATGCCAGTCCGCAGTTTTGTTCAGAAACCTTTTGGTTGCTTTCTTCACGCAACAAAAGCGCGCTTTCCGCCTTTTTCCTGATTAGTTCTAAATCATGAAGTGATAATATTTTCATTTGTAATAGATTTGGGTTCGGGGGACAAAGATAATGATTCGGTTGTAATAACAAAAAGAAAGTAGGGAATAGTTAAGCTAAAAAGAATGTTTCTAAATAACGGGCTAAATTCGCATATGCCCGCTTGTTTTTGTGGCATATTGATTCTGCCTGATAGAAAGGACGGCGTTTGGTTATAATGCTTTTGAAATGTTTTTATTTCAGTATCGAAGTGAACTTATACAGCGTCTTTCTGGTTATGATTTTCTTGTTTAAAAAACTAACGATATATCCTGTGATACAGGCAGCTATAAGTGAGCCTTCTCTTACTCCTTCGATGCTTTGCGTAAATAGTAAGGAGATGATAACAGCTAATGTGACTAAGGTAATGTCAAAGCCGACCTTTATTTTCCCGAATTCTTTGTTATAACGACGTGATGCGTAATTGACAAATGCTTCTGCACTCATCATGACTACCTTGGGTTTGATTTCGAGGACAACTCCTATGGACTGGACTATGCAGCCGATGAGCAACAGTATCATGGACATAACATACCCGGATGGATGCAGCCTTTCTGTTAATGTCATATTGAGATCGATAAACATAGAGAATATAAACGAAAATGGTATCTGGAGAAGTATCTCTATCGTATCCTGATGATTCTGATGCCCTCTTATCAACCAGAATTGCCCTAAAATCAATAACATATTGATGATAAATGTACAAGTGCCCAAGGATAGCGGACTGTTGAGACTTAATACATAATTTACGCTTGATATGGGAGTAGTGCCTAATGCGGAGTGTATAATTAGTACGATACCTGCTGCCAGAAAGAACAAACCAATTACAAAGACCGAATATCTTTTTAGTATATTTTTCATGCTTCTCTGTACGTCTACATTAAATGAAGTGCAAATATCATGATTTTTATCGAGAAATATGTCATCATTTCAGAATAAATGCAGGATGTGCTAAAATGTTATACCTGCTCTGAAGCTGATAGAGTTGTGCCTTAATTCTTCATTAAATTCGGCAGAAAGATATTCATCTTTGTATTTTTTTATCCTTTCAAGTCTCTGATATTCATATCCGATAGAGACGAATAGTTTCATCTTTTTGTAAACGGGAATTTCCGTGCCGATACTGGGTGAGAAAAGGAATCCTCCGTTACAGCCGGCACTTAGCGCAACGGAATATCCTATTCCGCAGTTCAGATAAGGAGTAAAGAGATGTGGCTTGGTCAATCTGTATTTTGCATCGGCGAATAAGGGCAATAGCGTCTTTTTGTATATGGAGATGCCCGTTCCTGCTCCAATGGAGAAACGCCGGCTGACGTTGTAATATCCGCATAACTGCCATAGGAGAGGAGTTCGGGACGGGGAGTCAATCGCTATTCCCGTCCCTATGCCAGTGGATAGAGTAAATTGTTGAGGCTTCTTTTGTCCGAACCCGGATAGGTGGATAGCGAATAGCAGAAGGGTAAATATCAGTCGTTTCATTGTTCTATATTGATAATTATCTTTTTAACGATATTCAAAGCGGTGGTAAGGGTAGAGGTGTCAGCAGTTATTTTTCCGTCGCTTCCGTCGGGACTGCTATGCCCTATAAGTTTGGCTTCAAATGCTTTTTCACCGGAGCTCAAGTCTACTTGCGCAGCATATACCACGGCAGGCTGTCCGCTTCCCATCTTGCCGCCGGAATAATTTGCTTCTCCTTCTTTTGCCGATTTAGGATAAAATTCATTAAAGTCTGTTGAGTGGTTGACTTCAATCTTTACAATGAATTGTTTGAGCTCTTTCTGTGGAGTCAGTTTCAGGTTGAAACTTCCGTGCGGAGTTGCACCGGAGACAGCGTCTGCAACAGGCGCACTTTTGGTGGGGAGGTATAATCCGTCTTCCGCTTGCACACCTCTGGAATAGCACCAGTGCGGCAAAGCCTCTTTTCTTCTGTTGCCTCCGGCAAAAGCCCATGATTGATTGGCTATCTTATCGGTTACGTAAATGGTAGAGAGATAGTTGCCTTGCATATCTTCCATCCAAACAGTCATCTGGGGTGCGTTCTTTCTTTTGATACCCATGAATAACGGGAAATCATGCAAATAGGCATCACCTGCCTCTATGGAAACTTTAATATCACCTTTCCGGTATTCAATCAAATCATTATTGCATGAACTGCATAGAGTCGCTGCAATACAAATCCAAGTTAAAAACATACGATTCATTTTTATAATTTTGAAATCCAAATATCTGTTAATAGATCAATACTTTCTTCGAGTTGCTCCCATCCTTTGTCCTGCTGCAATTTAATACCATTGTAGGCAGGACAGTTTTCTTCCAATAGAGTAAGGTAAGTGATGGCGGCACTGAGCAGAGTGGCAATTCCGGCAATCTCTTTTTGTGGGTGTCCTGTCAGACGGCTCACTGCATCAATCAGCCAAATACCTTTCGCTTCCCGTTTTTCAAATAATTGCTTTGTAATCGCGTTGCTTGCGGAGAGTTCCCACCTGCATAAGCGTCTTAGTGTGTAGTTTTCGCGCATACTCGTAATCTGCTGTTTGAACATATTTTTGATGAATTCTCCTAAATGTTCTTTGTCGGGCAATTCCTGGTTGAAGTTAATCCAGAAATCATGTTGCTGAATGTATGCGGCTATTAATTCATCCAAAGAACCGAAATAACGGTATATGAGCATTTTGGAAACGCCGGCTTTTGTGGCTACGGCATTCACCCCGAGACCTTCAAAACCGTTTTCCTCCACCAGTGCCTGTACGGCGTCCAACAAGAGTTGCTCGGTGTTTTTTCTGTTTTTTATTGTTTCCTTTTCCATTTGTAATACACTTTGTTACTGAGTGGTCACAAATATAAGTTACTGAACGGTAACATTAAAGGAAAAACAATATTTTTTATAGTGAGAGTCTGTTTTATTCTCTCATTCGTCTGCTGGTAGCACCTGAGGTAGCATCTTGTAGTGTGGCGCTTGCACTGTGTCCGATGAATTTGTCGGATACAGTTTGGCAAATGTCGCAAACCTTCTCCGTTGTTCCTAAAAATACGTTTCCACATTCGGGGCAGACGTAGTATACGGCAGCCAGTACAGCCGGACTTTTGATGTTTCCTAATACATAGGAGAAGATTCGTGTATGATTCTTATCTGCTTTTTGAGCATAAGTAAAAGAACTTATGGCCTTCTCTGCTTTTTCTTCCTTGGCATCTTTGATGAAGCCGGGGTAAGTAATGGTAAACTCATGCGTATCTCCATCAATGGCAGCCTGAAGATTCTCCGTAGTGGATTTTACATCGTATGCTGCTATATTGGATGGATAATCTGTTATTCCCAGTGAGGCTAATGCTGCAATATGATTTTGCAGATGGATGCTTCTGGCTTTGGAAACGGCTTTGAACAGGGCTTCAATGGGGAACAGGCTGTCTTTTTCCGCTTGCATTGCAAAGTCGTCATACTTGCTTACGGCAGTTGACTCCATATCTATGGCGGTTTTCAGATTGGCAATCGTTTTCTCCGGATTGCCGGAACAGGCTGTGATGAGCAGTATGAAGAATAACAGGCTTAAATGACTCTTTTTCATAAGTTACGGACTAAATCGTTTCTAAACCGTTGTTCATTTGCTTCTTCTTTCTGCCATATATACGCCGAGCAGGATTAAGACAGATCCTGTAAGGGCTATGGGGGTGATATGTTCATGTATGACAAGAGAAGAAGCCAAGAGTGTGACCATCGGAATGACATAGATGTAATTTGTAGTTCGCAGCATGCCGAGTTTCTTTATGGTTACCGTCCATAATATATAGCAAAGCATGGAGGCAACAACGCCCAGAAAGAATAAATTGGCAAGGACGACCGGTTTCAACAATACTTCACTGTCAAACTTTATCGGATGGAATATGAAGAAAGGTAATAAAGTTAAGACACCGTAGAAGAATACTTTCCGGGTGACAAAAAGAGTCGGATAGTTATTCAGGTATCGGAGGATAATGCCGTAGAAAGCCCACATCAATGCAGCCGTTAATGTAAGCAAATCACCCAAAGGGTTTATTTTCAGGATAAAACTTCCGTTGAATACCACGAATGCCACACCTGTCAGCGCAATCAATGAACCGTAGATAAGTTGCGATGTCAGTCGCTCTTTATGGAAAAACAACAGGGACAGGAAAGCGGTCAGGATGGGTGCGGTACTGATAATCAGTGAAACATTCGAGGCGAGTGTGATACCTAGAGCCGTGTTCTCCGTCAGAAAGTAGAGAGAACCTCCGCTAAGTCCGGCAGCTACGAATATCAATTCCTCCTTGAGACTTCTGGCAAACAGCTTACGTGGCGATATGAACCAAATACATACATAAGCCAACGTGAAACGGTAAAGCAATATTTCGGCGGGCGATAATCCGTAATTGATTAATACCTTGGTTGATACGAATGTTGTTCCCCATACGACAACTGTAAAAATTGCCATAAGATGATACCAGAAAGTTGCTTTTGTTGCCATGTTATTGCTCTTTGGGGCGCAAAGATAGGAAAGATGTTCGGATTGGACAAAGAAGGGAGAAGGTATAAATGAAGCTATTGAAATTATTTGTAATTCATAGTCTCTGTGGGGTGTAAAAAGACATACGGTCGATTAAAAACAAACATACGGTCGATTGTTTGCAAACGATAGGAGTTTGTTATCAATCGACCGTATGTTGAAAAAGTTATTTGGCTATCATCTTACATCTCTCTGTAGTACCGTCTTCGTAAACCGTTATCATGATATTGATACCGCTTATCGGAGTGGTGGATGTTATTCCTGAAGGGGTAACATATTTACGTGACAGGATTGCTTTTCCGGCATTTATATCGGTTATGCCGTTTGCTGTTGCTTTATACTCGGTTACAGAAGAGTCATAGCAGGAACGTTTGGTAGCGTATGCCTTGATGGTACAGTCTTGAGTAACTTGAAATTCTCCTTCATACAGCGTTGCATCTTTAGACGGAGTGTCGCCGTTCAAAGTGTAGTAGATCTGTACATCCGGATAATCGCAATCAATGAAATACCATTCGTCGCCATTAGTGGTTGTGTTCATTGTTATGACCGGAGCCGGTAATGTGTCAGGCTTGGCTACAATCGGAATCCTCTTGACGAACGTTTCGTAGGTTGCGATGAGTGTATCTTTGAGATCCGTGTTGGGGCTCAGGCATAACATATTGTTTTCGATAAGGAAACTGGAACCGGTTTTAAGTGTCCATGTGAGTTTTGCGTCAGTTCCCAATGTAAGGTCTGATTTAATCGTGTTACACTTCTCTTCTTCCGGGAAATGGATAACGGAGATGGCAGCAGCTTTAGCTCCGGTTTCTTCGGCAAATGCTTTCAGTACGGGGTATTTTCCTTCTTCGAATAACCATATTTCAGGGTCGAGACCTTCGAGTGCGGTACCGCTGGTGAGACTTGCAGTGGACATAGGTGTTACACCTTCGTGTTCTTCATCTTGTGCAGCACTGCTGAGGTAAGTTTGCTTGTCGTAATAAACATGATGGAATGTTCCTTCTTTATATAATTTCCCGACTGCATTGCCCACCATGTCGTCATCACATGATAACCGTCCTAAATTGATAGCGGATTCGGCAATAGGAATTGAGCCGTCGCTGTTATAGAATCCTACGATACCGCCCACTTGAGTTGGTGCATGTACATATCCTGTATTCAAAACGTTTTTGATCGTACCGAAATTGGAATGGCTTATGCCGGCTACCACTTTTAGTTTGTCATAAGTATATGTGGCACTTAACACCTCTGCCCCGATTTCGCCTACATTCTGGCAGTTTTCTATCGTACCCCTGTTGAATGCGGTAATACCCCCTGCATTCTGTTGTCCGGTGATTATTTTTCCGGCATTGTAGCAGTTACGGATGATTCCTCCTTCTTTGTTGTAAGAAGTCATTCCGGCTACATTTCCCACATATCCGTACACATCGGCATAATTCTTACAGTTCTCTATTACTCCTCCGTAATTATAGCCAACGAATGGTGAAGAATAAGAACCGAATTTGAATTCGCAGTCGGCAGCCATAGTCAGATTCTTGATTGTGCCGCGTTCGCTTAGGCGTCCGATAAATCCTCGATAAGAGGTTTTATCGGCTATTTTGTTGTCTTGGTCTAAGGTTACAAATACAAGTTTACAACGATGAATGGTGTATCCCTTGCCGTCGAATATACCTCCGAAGCAATAGGTGGCTTTATCCGTTGCGGAGATACCGGTAAATGTTTCGTCATATTCAAGGTCTATGTCATTGGTCATTTGGAAATATGAGCCCGAATAACTCATCAGGTCTACTGTCGTTGCTTTTGCCAGTGTTATCAAATCTTCTTTATTTTTGATAAGATAAGGAGATTCTTCCGTTCCTTTTCCTTCATACAGCCCTTGGGGAGTACAGGTGATAACATAATATTTACTGTAATTACCGATAGAGGCTACCAGTGTATCTACGGCAAATGTACCGTTAAGGTGAATGTTTGCTCCCGATATTTCTATTCCGTTTCCAGTGGTGGAGAGTACACCGTTTGTTATTGCTTTCCAGCTTACGCTATTGGCGGTGGATACGGTGAAATCATTGGATATGTTCATTGTGTTGTCATTTTCCACCAAATACATAGGAGCTGCCGATACATAAGCTAATTTATTGGTATCTATACCTTTCAAACGAGGATATAATTTATCGGTAAAGTTCCATATCTCGGTATCGAAACCTTCCCACGCGGTAGCCTTAATCATATCTTCAGTATTCATGGCACCTATATTTTTAGGTGTGTTCGGCATGATTTTCTGATCGAAGAAACAATTGGTAAATGTTGTGTTTTCTTTGGGGTAATTACCGACATAGGGTGCATACTCCATTGTTGACGTGCTTCTTACAATACCCGATATATAACAATTGCTTATGGAGTTATATACAGGTTGTCCGTCCAGTAGGCCATCTATGCAATATCCTAGAATACCACCGTTCCAGGGGATTGAATATTCAATGGAACCGGCAAAATAGGAGTCTGTAATCGTTCCTCCCTGTGCTGCCCCTACAATTCCTCCGGCTGCTGATTGAGTACCGGTTGCATATACTTTACCAATACTGAAACAACGGGTAACGGAAGAACAAACGGCAACTCCCACCACGCTTCCGCCGAATACACCCGGATTTAGGATATATAAGGAACCGTTGAAATAACAATCGGATACAGCGCCTCCGTCACGATTGCCTACATAGCCTACAACGCCTCCGGCACTTGCTGTAGTGGTAGTGGATGTGCACGTTACGATAGCATCACTCCATAGATTGGAAACTTTACTGTATGTTACACCTATCACACCTCCTGTTTGTCCGTCGCCTGTAACCGATCCTTGGAAAGAGGCATTGTTTGCCTGCCTTGAATATCCGGCAACTCCTCCTACACAGAAGAGTCCGTAAACAGTTCCGTCCGCATGGCAATTCTCTATTGTTCCAAGGCTGTAGGCTACTACAGAACCGGCATAATAATAGGATGATTTTAAATTCGCATTGGTAATGGTGATGTTTTTAACGACTCCCGTAGTATCTATACACCCAAACAGTCCGCAGTAGCCGGCGCCTCCCGCATCAATCGTCAGATTTGATATTTTCTTGCTGTTTCCATCGTATGTACCTCCGAATCGCCGAACATCATCACTGCCGCCGATAGGTGGGAATGAATACTCTTTCATGTCGATATTGGCTGTTTGTTTGAAGAACTTCCCAACATATGTACTTGAGTATTTACGTCCGGAAATGAGAGTATCATTGTTTACTATTTGAGATAAAGCAAGTAGGTCGGCTGCATTTTCTATCAGGTAAGGATCCGTTTCTGTTCCTGTTCCTTTAAATCCTTCCTGTGTCTGTGTAGGCGGATAACTCAGGGTAAATGGAAGGTCTATGGATGTTGAAAGAAAACGATATGCAAAGATTCCCTTATTCGTGGCAATGATCCAATTGCCCCAACTCATATTGGTATCGGTTGTCGTACCGTTTATAGGTCTTGAATAGAACAACCCTTTTGTCCAGTCGGCAGGGTAAAAGTAGAAGTTTCCATAACTGGCATTGTTGAATAAGTATTGAGGACTTATTGCTAAACTCTTATCGTTTTTTATTTGTATATCGATTTTGCTGCTTATTCCTGCAAAATTGTATACACGTGCCATATTCTTACTGTTTTGTTCCACCAAGACGGGAACATCCATTGCATAGGGAACACTGTCTTTATCCAGTGCTATGTTTTTCATGGTTGCGTTTGATGCTTTGATGGAGGAGCCTCTATAGAATCCGAATGAGCTACCGGTATAATCTCCGCTTGCTATCACGCATCCCCATGATTCTAATGTAATCCCGTTTTCATTGATTGTTCCATATATTTTGGCTTTAGAATCATATATCTTTTTATCTACATTGACCGAATAAATGAAACATGGTCCATAGGTCGCATGCTCATACATTAATTGAGGTTCTATTACAATTTCACCTTTGGAGTAATCTACTTGCGCTGTTATTGTGCCTCCACCTCCCCAGAAGTTTTCAATCTTGAGTGTTGTTTCGTTTTCTTTAATAAGTTTTACGGCAGAAGTTCTCTCTACAGAATTATCGGCGGCATAATCCAATTGTATATTATCCTCCTTTAAATCATTCATTGAGACGAAGGATTTCTCCGATGTCATAAGTACCTTGTTCTTTTGATGTATCGGAAGTCTTTCTACTTTTCCCTTTTTGATTTGGATAGAAGAGGGTTGCAGTTCTTCACTCATGTTCACCTGCTTGGAAAGGGTAATACCTTTCTTTAGGTCTGAATCAGCAGCTTTTATGGCAGCGTCATCGTTGAATCCTGACACTTTTACTTGAGAAAAAGTAGGAAAAACAATTCCCAACAGTAAAAGAGATGTAAGTAATGCGGTAAATTTTCTCATATTGATTCTTGTTTAAGTGAAACATATAGGAATTATCTCAATAACAAAAATAACGTATTTAGCGGTTTTTCCCCGAAAAAGATAGTGTACAAATGGTGTACATACTTACTTTTTACTATTTTTGTGCTATGAGATGGCTTCTTTTGATTATATTCTTTTCTGTTTATCAATTGGGAGGATGTGTTACCAGAGAACAGTTTTTCCATTGGAAGCCTGTTTGTCCTTCTGCGGATTCATTGGTTATCTTGTTGGAAAGTGATACATACAACGGGTTATCTTATGGAAAACGTTTAGCTGTAGTACATTCGTTATATACTTTAGCTGCCGTTAATCCTCATTTGCCGGTTCTGAAATCAAGAGCGCAATATTGGAATGCCCGGTTGTTGATCTCAAAGTCGGAACTGGATTCGGCTTTGTGTTTAGTTCACTCCGGTGTTCAGTTATTAGATACATTGAGTTATTGTTATGATTATGAACGTTTCCTTTCTTTAGAAGCCATGATAAATTTGAAAAAAGGAAATTGGACGAATTATTACAATAAGATGAAAAAGTTGGAGATGTATTATGAGAAAGAAAAGGATGCCATCATGCTTGCTTCTACATACATCAACATCGGCAATTATTTGAAAGACATTGAGGAACATGAACGGGCTTTAGAATATTTGTCTAAGGCGGATAGTCTTTATGAAGTTAATAAGTTAGATAAGTATCGAATAAAAAATCATCTGAATTTATCGAATGTGTTGTATTCAACCGGACAGAAAGATAAGGCGATAAGTCTACTTCTAAATTTATTGGATGAACCGGAGGCAAAGAAAGATACGGTCTTTTATATTAATGTTTTGTTTTCAATTCATAACCAAACCGAAAATATTGAGAATGCCGATAAATATGCGGAACGGGCTTATCGCTTGTCGTCAGTCTTGAAGAATGATTTTTTGCAGGCTAAGGCGGCAGTCGTTAAAGGAGAGAACTTATATAAGAAAAATGAGAAAGACAGTGCTCTATTCTACTATAAATATGCTTTGGAGTATGCCAGACAAAGTAATAATTATGATTTTATATTGCCGGCATTGGGAGGTGTAATTAATGTATATTCTTCGAGAAGGATTTGGGACAGTGCATTTGCCTATCAACAGGAATATATTTCTATTCGGGATTCTCTTAATCAGATAAAGAATGTATTTCTTGTAAATCAGATGGAGGCTCAGATCGCTCAGAAAAGATATGAGTCGGAATTGGCGCAGGCAGAGAAGGATATGCTTATGCATAAAAGAATAATAAATTCTCTCGTAATATTCGGAATACTCATTATCTTGTTTGTCTGGTATGTATTTGAGACATTGCGCAACAAGGAGAAAGTAAAGAAACAGTTGAAAATATTGGAAAATAAGGAAATTGCCGCCAGATTAAAGAATGAACAACTACGTAATGAACATTTCCAACTGGAAATTGATGCTCAGAATAAGGAATTGGCTTCCAATGCATTAATGGTTAGTGAGAAGAACAGGTTGTTAGATCAGCTTGTTTCCAGAATAGAGGCTATGCGGAAAGAAGGAAATATGTCTGAAAAGAATGCGGCAGAATTAGTAGGGCAGATTAAGGGCGACTTAGTACCGCAAGATGATTGGATCTATTTTAAATTACATTTCGAGAAAGTTCATCCTGACTTCTTCTCAAAACTAAAAGAAGTATGTACCGATCTGTCTGAAGGTGAATTGCGTTTATGCGCGTATATCCGTATCGGTATAGAAAACAAACAGATAGCCCAGATGCTTTCCGTACAACCGGATACGGTGAAAACTTCACGTTACAGGATAAGAAGAAAATTGAAATTACGACAAGAAGATTCTTTGGAAGATTTTTTGCGATCTATCTAGTTTTCATACTTATTTATAACTAAATAATGATGTATAGTAAACCATCGTTGTTGATTTATTGTTCTTATTCGTAAATACCGGATTGATGAATGTAAAAGAACAATATTGGAAATACTCTCTTGTCGTTATTATCCTTTTGTTGGGAACGATTATCTTTTTTAAGTTAAGACCTTTTCTGGGAGGTCTGCTTGGAGCATGTACCATCTATGTATTGCTGCGTGGACAAATGCGGCATTTAATTTTAAAGAAAAAGATGAAAAGGAGTAGGGCTGCCGCTTTACTATTGAGTGAAACCATACTGTGCTTTCTCATTCCTTTATCTTTGATAGTTTGGTTGCTTGTGAATAAGGTGCAAAATCTCAATCTTGATCCGCAGAGCATCATGGAACCGATACAGCATTTGGTTTCTTTGATAAAAGAGAAGACCGGATATGATGTGCTGAAAACGGAAAACCTTTCATCCATTGCTTCCGTATTGCCGCAAGTGGGACAATTCCTGATGGGAGAAATCAGCGGATTCGCTATAAATGTCTTTGTATTGGTATTCGTACTCTATTTCATGCTGATCGGCGGAAGTCGTATGGAAGAATATATATATGATATATTGCCTTTTAATCCGAAGAATAAAAGGAATGTCTTGGAAGAGGTGCACATGCTTGTGAGGTCAAATGCAATCGGTATCCCTCTGCTTGCGGTGATACAGGGCAGTATTGCTATGTTAGGGTATTTCATATTTGATGCTCCGAGTGCATTATTGTTCGGATTGTTGACCTGTTTCGCCACGATTATTCCTATCGTGGGTACTGCGATCATCTGGTTTCCGTTGGTAGCATATATGGCTATAACAGGAGATTGGGGCAATGCAATCGGTTTGTTAATATATGCATTGGTGGTGATAACCAATATTGATAATCTGATTCGTTTTATCTTACAGAAAAAGATGGCGGATACCCATCCCTTGATAACTATTTTCGGAGTAGTCATCGGACTTCCGTTATTCGGATTCATGGGAGTAATCTTCGGGCCTTTGATGCTTTCGCTCTTTATATTGTGTGTCGATATCTTTAAAACCGAATATCTGGATGTAAAGAAACAACGCTGGATAACCTGAATTTATCTTCGTTTTATGGACTGTTTCTGCTAAAGAATTATTTCCTTTGCAGACTGAAACGCAGTGTCGTTTGTTTTTAGAGGAATACAAAGTAATTTGGTATAAGTAAATGAGTTTGGAAAAGATTAATCAGGTACAAGACGGTTTGCCGTTACCTCATCGGTATTGGGCTATTTTAGCCATTGGTTTGGGTATTCTTGTGTCCGTGTTGGACGGAGTCATAGCTAATGTTGCACTCCCTACTATTGCCGATGATCTTCATACCTCTCCTGCCAATTCTATTTGGGTAATCAATGCCTACCAGTTGGCTATAACAGTTTCCTTGTTGTCTCTTTCTTCTTTTGGGGATATATGGGGGTATCGCCGTGTATATACCGCAGGTTTATTGCTGTTTACCTGTACGTCATTGGCGTGTGCCATGGCAGATTCACTTCCTACGTTGATTATAGCACGTACATTACAAGGTTTTGGCGCTGCAGCTATTACGAGTGTGAATACGGCGTTGATACGTATTATTTACCCTGCACGTTTTCTGGGTAGGGGAATGGGACTTAATGCGTTGGTGGTTTCCGTTTCTTCCGCTGCGGGACCTACTATCGCGGCAGCTATTTTATCCATGGCGAATTGGCCTTGGCTGTTTGCCATAAATATTCCGATAGGTATTGCAGCTCTTACGTTAAGCTATAAATTTCTTCCAGACAATCCCGTGAAAATCGTCGGACGTAAGTTTGATGTGCTGGGGGGAATCATGAATGCCATAACCTTCGGACTGGTCATTGCTTTAATAGAGGCTTTTACTCATCGGGTAAAGACAGATGTTATCATTGCCGGTTTTATCATTCTACTTGTTTTCGGGTTCTTTTTCTTTCGGCGGGAGCGTAAACAGAAGTATCCTTTATTTCCGGTGGACTTGTTGAAGATTCCTATCTTCTCTCTTTCCATCATGACCTCTATCTTCTCTTTTATCGCACAGATGTTGGCAATGGTTTCTTTACCTTTCTTTCTGCAAGGTTCTTTAGGGAAAGACGAGGTGGCAACGGGATTATTGTTGACGCCATGGCCTTTGACAACGATGCTCTTTGCTCCGCTTGCCGGAGTGCTTGTAGAGAAAATCAATGCGGGAATCTTAGGGGGAGTGGGACTGCTCATCTTTGCATTCGGATTGTTTATGTTGGGTGAGCTGCCCGCAAATCCACAGGATATAGATATTATATGGCGTATGGCTATTTGCGGAGCAGGGTTCGGTTTGTTCCAGACGCCAAATAACAGTACCATTATATCCTCTGCTCCAAAGGAAAGGAGCGGTGGGGCAAGCGGTATGTTGGGCACGGCACGTTTGTTGGGGCAGACGAGTGGGGCAGCTTTGGTTGCCTTGATGTTCCGGCTGTTTCCGGGAGACAGCATGAATGCTTCTCTTTACTTAGGATGTGGAGTAGCTGTTGTCGCTGCAATTGTCAGTATGATGCGCATCGGTAGGACGGTGCCTGCCGGAAGTTGATGGTATTACCTTTCTCTTTTGGTGATTTCTCCTACAAGTGACCGGTTCATACGGTAACGGATCTCCTGATTGCTGAGCCCGTGTCCGAGCAGGAACATAAGTTTGGTAACCGCACTTTCCGGCGTACTGTCGTAACCGCTGATGACACCCGCTTCAAGCAGATGATATCCCGTCTCGTAACGTTCCATTTCAACTGCGCCACTGGAGCATTGGGTGATATTGACAATGATAATACCCCTGTCCGTCGCATCTTTAAGCAGGTTGATGAACCATTCTTTCTGCGGTGCATTTCCCGAGCCGAAAGTTCTCAGTACAACTGCTTTTAAGTTGGGGGCATGAAGTATGGAAGATACTACGTTTTCCTGTATGCCGGGGAATAGGCTTAGAATGACTACGTTCGTATCAAACAGATAATGAGGTTTGAATACTTTCTCAGGGTCGGGCTTGTGAATAAGATGAGGCTCATATTTGATATGTATACCTACATGTGCCAATGCGGGATAATTATGTGAACGGAATGCATTGAAGTTTTCCGCATTAATCTTGGTAGTACGGTTGCCGCGCATAAGCAAGTTCTCAAAGAAAATGCAGACTTCGGGCACTATCGGAGTCCCGTCCGGATGCTTTGCCGCCGCTATTTCGATGGCGGTTATCAGGTTCTCTTTACCATCAGTTCGCAGTACGCCGATAGGAAGCTGTGATCCTGTTAGTATGACCGGCTTGGCAAGATTCTCCAACATGAAACTCAGTGCGGAAGCAGTGTATGCCATTGTATCCGTACCGTGCAGAATAACGAATCCGTCGAAGCTATCGTAGTTATAGTTAATGATTTTCACCAATTTAGCCCAGTAAGAAGGCTCCATATCGGACGAATCGATAGGAGGGTTAAATTGATAAGATGAGATACGGTAATTGAAACGTTTTAATTCGGGGACGTGTTTTAGCAAATGGTCGAAGTTGAAATTCTCCAACGCTCCTGTTTCAGAGTTCTCAATCATACCTATCGTACCGCCTGTATAAATCAATAACACAGACGGATATTTGTTGTATAACACCATATCTGACTCTCCTGCTAATTGTTTCCGGTTGCAAAGATAGTAATTTCAGTCGATTCTTCCTGCATTGGGAATCAGTTTATTCTTTCAGAGCCTCCAGCAATTTGCTTACCGCCTTTTCAGGATTACCTTCTTCACCCAGCAATGTGACGAACTTGCTGCCTATTATAGCCCCTGCCGCATACTTACAGGCGGATTGGAAGGTCTGTTTGTTGGAGATGCCGAAACCTATCATACGTGGGTTTTGCAGGTTCATGGATTGGATGCGTTGGAAGTAGTCCAGCTTTTCTTTATTGAAATCTTTCTGTGTACCGGTAGTGGCGGCGGAAGATACCATGTAGATGAACCCGTCTGTATGTTCGTCGATGAGCCGGATGCGTTCTTCATCGGTCTCCGGAGTAATCAGCATGATGACTCTGATATTGTACCGCTCGGAGATGATACGGTAATGTTCCATGTAGTCACGGTAGGGCAGGTCGGGGATGATAACGCCGTCTATGCCGCATTCCACACAGGAACGGCAGAAGTTCTCGAAGCCGTATTGCATAATCGGGTTCAGATATCCCATCAGTACGAGGGGGAGGTGGATGTGATGGCGTACGTCTTGCAGTTGTTGGAAGAGCAGGCGTAGCGTCATGCCGTTCCTGAGTGCTTGTGTCGCTGCGTTTTGTATGACGGGACCGTCCGCCATAGGGTCACTGAAAGGAATGCCGACTTCTATCATATCAATACCCTGACGCTCGAGCTCAGTGATAATCTCTACCGTACTGTTCAAGGTTGGGTATCCGGCACAGAAGTAAACGGAAAGAAGGTCTTTCTTTGCACGGTCATTGAATAATTTATTGATTCTGTTCATGATGTTTATTGTATTAACGGTTATTTGATCTGTTGAATGAACTCTTTTAACAGGGGGATGTCTTTTATTCCGGGACGGATCTCGAAACGACTGTTGAGGTCGTAACCGGCGAGCATAGGGTGCTTGAACTCCTTTAGTGCCGGTATGCTGTCCGGACCGATACCTCCGCTCAGGAGGAAAGGCGTTTTTCCGGTATAACTCTTAACTATCTCCCAATCGAATTGCTTGCCGGAACCTCCGTAAGCGGATGTTTTTGTGTCGAACAGGTAGTAGTCGCAAAGCCCTGCATAAGCCTCTGTCTTTTGCATATCCTCTGCTGTAGCGATAGGGAATGCCTTGATAATCCGGATATCTTTGTCTCTGAGGGATGAGCAGAACTCCGGTGATTCCGTTCCGTGCAGCTGAACATAGTCCGAACCGACAATGCTTACAATACGGCAGACTTGTTCTTCCGACGGATTTACAAAGACACTGACGAGCTTTGCCCATTTCGGGGTAAAGTGAAGCTCCCTTTCCGATACATAGCGCGGAGAGCCGGGATAGAAGATGTTTCCTATCATATCAATTCCTAACGCTTCTGCCCGACGGGTATTCTCCGCATCTTTCATACCGCATACTTTGAATATCATACCGTACCTCCTTTAATGAAACGGCGTAATGTATCCGCAGGATGTTCGGTCTTCATGAAAGTCTCTCCGATAAGGAAGCCCCGGAATCCGGCATTACGCAACTTTGCCATTGTTTCGGCAGAGGAGATACCGCTTTCGGATATACGCACCCGGTCTTTCGGCAGGAGTTCCGCAAGGTGCAGGGAGTTCTCCACGTCTGTATGGAAAGTGCCCAGATTACGGTTGTTTACACCTACTATATCTATCTCCTCATTCAGATACTCCAATTCCTTCTCGCTGTGTATCTCAAGCAGCACCTCCATGTCCAATTCATGCGCTTTGCGGGATAAGTTCCTGCATGCTTCGGGAGTGAGGCATGCGGCAATGAGCAGCACGGCATCCGCACCCACCGCTTTAGCCTGTAATAGCTGATACTCGCTGACGATGAAATCTTTCCGCAGGATGGGGAGGTTGGTCAAAGCACGTGCCTCACGTATATCCCGCAGACTGCCTCCGAAGAACTCGGTGTCGGTCAGTATGGAAAGAGCCGTAGCCCCGTTTCGTTCATAGGCGGGGATGATTTCTTCTATCTTCGCATCTTTCTTTATCCATCCTTTTGAGGGTGAGCGGCGTTTGAACTCGGCTATAATTCCTGTTGCGGATTGCTCTAGAGCCTGACGCATGGAGCGTTTTAAGGGAACGGCGTCCGTGAGATGGTCTTCCAATATCTCTGAGGGAAAGGCCTGTTGCTGCATTTCCACTTCAATCCGTTTGTAGGCGATGATTTCTTCTAATATATCTTTCATACCGGTTATGCATTTATTTCCAAGAATCTTTTGAATGTGTTATATGCCTGTTTGCTTTGCAAGGACTCACGGGCAAGGGCGATGCACTCTTCCAGTGTCTTCTGCGGTTCCATCACCTGTATCGCGAATCCGGCGTTGGCTATTACGCAGGCGGTTTGTGCTTCGGTGGCATTACCGGTGAGAACTTGGTCGAATATCTTTGCCGCTTCTTCAGGAGTGTTGCCTCCGTCGAGATCTTTCTCCTTGCAACGGCTGAAACCGAGACTTTCGGGGGTATAGATTTTCTCATTATTAGAGGTGACTACCTTAAAGTCGGAAGTAAGGGAGATTTCATCGTACCCGTCCAGGCTGTGCACGACGGCAAACCCTGTTCGGTTTTCCTGAAAGGTGTAGCTGTACAAGCGCAGTAACGGAAGGTTGTACACGCCGAGCAACTGATATTTGGGGATAACAGGGTTGACCAGCGGACCGAGCATATTGAAGAACGTACGTACTCCGAGTGCTTTACGGACGGGCGCGACGGCTTTGAGTGCGGGGTTGAACAGGGAAGCATGCAGGTAGGCGATGTGGCATTTGTCCATGCTGAGGCGCAGACGGTCAATGTCCGATGTGAATCTGACGCCGTGTTGCTCCATCACATTGCTTGCCCCGCTCACGGATGTTGCACCGTAGTTACCGTGTTTCACCACGGGATACCCCGCTCCAGCCACAACAAAGCACGCACAGGTAGAGATGTTGAATGTATTCTTGCCGTCGCCTCCGGTTCCTACGATGTCAATCGGCTCAAAGTCCGACAGGTCTACGGGGATGCGCATTTCCAATAGGGCTTCACGAAACCCGATGAGTTCGTCTACCGAAATGCTTCGCATAAGGAATACGGTAATGAGCGATGCTATCTGCGCATCATTGTATTTGCCCGAAGTAATGTTTTGTAATATCTCCCGGGCTTCTTCCCGTCTGAGGTATTGATGTTCGAAGAGCTGGTATAATATCTGTTTCATAAACTACTGTTTTTGTTCTTGTTATTCTCTTTATAATACCCACTGGAGGGTCCTGCCTGTGAGGTTGTCATAACTATCTCAATTCCCCCGCTTGAGCGGGGGTAGGGGGTGTGTGACTTTTCCAACAGTTTAATAATCAAAGAAAGATCACACACCCCTTAATCCCCGCTCAAGCGGGGAAACTTGAGATAGTTTCATTCCTCCAGCCAGTTCCCGATGATGACTTTCCCCTTGGGAGTAAGTACCGATTCGGGATGGAACTGGATTCCCCTTACCTTATATATATGGTGGCGGAGTGCCATGATGTTACCTTGTTCGTCTTCCGCCGTCACATCGATACATTCCGGCAGATGCTTGCGGGAGACAATCCATGAGTGGTAACGTCCTGCCTCGATGCTTTCGGGAAGACCTTCAAAGAGTAAATCCTCCTTAACGATACGGATGGGAGTGGCGATGCCGTGGCAAACTTCCGTCAGATTCTCCAGTTGCGCACCGAATGTTTGCGCTATGGCCTGATGCCCGAGACAAACGCCGAGAATACTTTTGGTAGGGGCATAGCGTTGAATAAGCGGTAGCAATATACCGGCTTCTTCCGGTATGCCGGGACCGGGTGAAAGGAGTATCTTGTCAAACCGTTCCACGTCATCGAGTGAGATGCGGTCGTTGCGATGTACTTCAACGTCGGTCTGTCCCAGTTCTTTCACTACGTGCAAGAGGTTGTAGGTGAAAGAGTCGTAATTGTCCAATAATAATATCTTCTTCATAGGTTCTTAATTTTTGAGTGTTGCGGCAATGGTGATGGCTTTTTTCAGTGCGCCCAGCTTATTGTTGACTTCCTGCAATTCGCTCTCTGCATTGCTCTTCGCCACAATTCCCGCTCCCGCCTGATAAGACAGCAAGTTGTTTCTGCTCACAAAAGTACGTATGGTGATGGCTTGGTTCAGGTTACCGTTCAGTCCGATAAAGCCGATACATCCTCCGTAGCCGCCCCGGTTATGCTTTTCTATTTCGGAGATGAGCTGCATGGCGCGTACTTTGGGTGCGCCGGACAGTGTGCCTGCCGGGAAGGTGTCGATAAATGTCTGTATCGGATTTCTTCCTTCGGCTATCTTTCCGCTCACGCGGGATACAAGGTGAATGACGTGACTGTAATATTGCACTTCCTTGTAGAAGTCGATGTGCACATCCTCTGCATTGCGGCTTAAATCATTGCGGGCGAGGTCTACCAGCATCACGTGTTCCGCATTCTCTTTCGGGTCTTTCAACAGAGATTCGGCGAGTTCCCGGTCTTTTACCACATCACCCGTGCGGCGGAACGTTCCGGCAATCGGGTCAATGGTTGCCCGTCCGTCCTCTATCTTGCAATGCGTTTCGGGTGAAGAGCCGAAGATGCGGAAACCACCGAAATCAAAGTAGAAAAGATAGGGGGAAGGGTTGATGGAACGTAATATGCGGTACACTTTGAAGTCGTCTCCCCGGAATGGTTGTACGAATCTGCGAGAAAGAACGATTTGGAAAACATCGCCCCTCATGCAGTGCGCAATGCCTTTACGTACCATTTCTTTGTACTCTTCATCCGTAATAGGGCTGCTTTCTGCTCCTTCAGGGCGGAAGTCGTAGGATGCGAAATTCCGATTGTTGAGGATTGATTCCAGTTCGCAAAGGTGATCCTCCTCACCTTCTTGGAGTAATTCTATCAGCGTCAATTCGTTCTTGAAATGGTTGAATACGATAATGTATCGGTAGAGAATGTAGAGCAAGTCCGGCGCATCATTCATATCATCGTGACACTCCATAACGGGAACCTGTTCGAAGTATTTCACGGCATCGAAAGAAGTGTAACCGAACAGTCCGCAGGTATCCGCTTCTGTGCCGGTTATGCGGAAGTGCGACAGGAATTTGTTCATGGAATCCGCTACGGTGAAGCTGTCCGTTATCTTTTCCTTCTCCCGTTTTCCATCCGGATACTTCATCTCGCTCGTGTAACTGTTTACACCGAAACTTGCCAGAGGTTTCAAGGCGATGTAGGAAAGGCTGTTTTCATTTCCATGAAAGTCGGAGCTCTCCAACAAAACAGATTCCGGAAAGATGTCGCGTACTTTCAAATAGATGCTTACGGGGGTATTCAGATCGCCGAGCACACTTTTAGTTACGGTTGTGAAATTGAATGTATTCATTGTGATATAGTATTTTCTGTGTTGACATATGTTTCCATATCCTTGTCTCCTCTGCCCGATACCGTGAGCACCACCACATCTTCCGGCTTGAATTTCATCTTACCGAATATCCCCAGTGCGTGTGCGGATTCCAATGCAGGGATAATGCCTTCCATTCTTGTCAGCTCAAAGGCTGCCCGTAACGCTTCATCATCATTGATGGCAAGTACCGTAGCGCGTTTCTCCAGGGCAAGATTGGCGTGCAACGGTCCGATTCCCGGATAATCCAGTCCGGCGGAGATAGAGTAAGGTTCTTGTATCTGTCCGTCTTCATCCTGCATAACCAGTGTTTTCGAGCCGTGGATAATCCCCATCTTACCCAGTTGGATTGTGGCAGCAGACAGACCGCTGTCTATACCCTTACCGCCCGCTTCTGCCAAGACGATCTTCACACGTTCGTCATCTATATAGTGGTAGATGGTTCCGGCAGCATTGCTTCCACCACCCACACAGGCAATGAGGTAATCGGGATAGTCGCGTCCTTCCTTTTCTAGTAACTGCTTCCTGATTTCTTTGCTGATAACGGACTGGAGGCGTGCCACCATGTCGGGGTAAGGATGCGGTCCTACGGTAGAACCGATGATGTAATAAGTATCGGCAGGATGACAACACCAGTCGCGTATGGCTTCGTTGGTGGCGTCTTTTAAGGTCATGTTACCGGAAGTGACGGGACAAACCGTTGCGCCGAGCATCTGCATCTTCTGTACATTGATGTGCTGCCGCTCCACGTCCGTCTTGCCCATGTAGACGATGCACTGCATATTCATCAGGGCACAGACGGTAGCGGTGGCAACTCCGTGCTGACCGGCACCGGTTTCGGCGATGATCCGTGTCTTACCCATCCGTTTGGCAAGCAAAATCTGCCCGATAGTATTGTTTATCTTATGTGCTCCGGTGTGGTTGAGATCTTCTCTTTTCAGATAGATCTTGCATCCGTATTGCTCGGACAGTCTTCGGGCAAAGTAGAGTGGGGAAGGGCGTCCCACGTAATCTTTCAGTAATTGATCATATTCGCGGAGGAAGTCTTCATCTTCCAATACCGTGAGATAGGTCTTCTTCAGGTTTTCCACGCAACTATGAAGTATCTCGGGGATATATGCTCCGCCAAACTCTCCATAATAGCCTTCTTCGTTCACTTGAAATGTTCTTTCCATAATTTATATTGTTTTTATTATTGTGTACAAAAGAAAAGAGACCTGCCGCAAGTGCGACAGGCCTCTTTTAAATATTTTTGGTTAGTATATATACATGAGGAGCTGCTCCCTTACGACTGTCGGAGTTGTAAAGAGTGCCACCACCAATATGTATTTACCATTATTACTTTCATTGCTTTATGATTTATTTGCGGGCAAATATAAACCATCTGTTTGATATATGCAATAAAAAACTTACTTTTTTATGCGGTAATAGTGAATTGTCCTAATAATCTGCAAGTTGTGTCTATATACAAGGAAAGGTGCAATAGCTTTCTTCCTATTACACCCCCCCTCATCCAAAAAGAAAGAATATGCAGCCTTTTCGGGTAACTTCCCTGCTATTATCCCTTGTTCAGTTCTTCGGAAAGATTATTCAGTTTCTCTTCCACTCGTCCTTTGGCATAATTATACTTGCCTGTTACTTTGTTGGCAATTGCCTGTCCGGTTGATTGAGCTTTTTCTTTCGCTGAACAGAGAATGTCTTCTGCATCTCCTTCCAGTTCGTGGAATGAGCTGGAAAGATCTTTTCTCATCTTTTGTCCTTTTGCCGATTTGGCGAAACAAGTGACAAGGCTGCCTACTATGGCGCCAATGCCGATACCCAATAATAATTTGCTATTTTCCATAATGCTATAACTTTTAATTTCGTAGAGACAACATTCCCGGAAGACGGAAAGTTTCATGTTTTAATATAAATTCAGATAGTTTGAAGATAGATAGAGCGTAAATAGAGTGGTAGCTTCTATTGTAATTTCTCTGTATTTGATTATGTCGTTCATTTATAGACTATTATGAAATAGAGCGAATTATAGAATTTGTTTTTGTATACCGTTTGTATCCCCTTTCTATTATTCATTGGCGTCTAATACCTCTATATTTGTGAATCGGTTGGGCAAGGTTTAAAAGAGGTTTCCTTGTGTTGATACCTTAAATGAATCATAAACTTCTTAAACTAAAAACGAATAAACATGAAAAAGCTATTACTTCTTTGGACATTTCTACAGCTATTGGTTGTATATGCCTTTGCTCAGTCGGACGTACAGGGACGAACTGCTTTCGGGGATATTCAGAAACCGGATTTACGGGTAGCCCGAATAATGGACGGACAATTGCATTCTTTACAGAAGCAGGCACTTAATTTAAAATCTCCGGCATCATTACCTAAGAATACAAGAGGTTTAGTATCCGGCGAGGGTAAGAAAATCTATGGATACTTGGAGTTTGATGACCAAATAAAGGATAAGGGTATCATTGAATTATCTTTGGATCATCTTCAGGAGTTTTCATTCTTGTATAAAACTAACGGCTTTACTATTTGTGCCGGAGCTTATGCCAATGATTCCTATTACTATTATGCATATACGATTGTTGAAAGCCATGTTTTGCCTCTAGGCTTCTATAAGATGGATCTGGAAAGTGGCAAATCGGTGATGATTAAGGATTATTCGACAATGAAGGTGCTGTTTGGTGATATGACCTATGATTATGTAACCAATACCATGTGGGCTTATTCCTCTTCGAGTGACGGTTCATCTTTGCATACGGTAGATTTGACCACCGGTGATTGTACGGATGTGGCAACTCTTAAACAGACATTGATTGCCATGGCTGCTGATGTCAACGGTGAATTGTATGGTGTAACTGTTAATGGTGATTTGTGTACAATTAATAAGATAAACGGAGAGATAACAACTGTCGGGGCAACCGGCATTTCTCCCGCCTATCGTCAGAGCATGGAATTTGACCGCAATTCCAATGAACTGTATTGGGCGGCTACTACTACGGCAGAAAAAGGTTTTCTTGCTAAAGTGGATACGAAAACAGGAAAGGCTGCCAATTTGGGAACAATTGGGAATAACTCTCAAATATTGGGCTTATATATTCCTTATACGGCATCTTTAGTGAAAGCTCCTGTTGCGCCGTCCGATTTGAGTATTACTTTGGACGGGTTCAGTAATAAGGTGTCCCTTTCATGGACAAATCCTACACAAGATGTGGTTGGGAATGAATTGACAGCACTGACTAGTGTTCAAATCTATCGTAACGGAGATTTGATTCATACCATAGAAAATCCTGTTGTAGGTGGAAAGGCCGACTATATAGATATGGATGCACCGGTGGGGATGACTACTTATTCTATAGCAGCTTCCAATGAGGGTGGAGAGAGCTCTGCTGTTTCCCTTGCCAAATTTGTGGGACGGGATATACCGGCCGCTCCGAAGATGGCGTCTGCCAAAAGGTTGAGTAATAATTCTATCCGCTTGTCATGGAGTGCTCCCACAATAGGGCTTAATGGCGGATGGATTGATGTATCCACATTGGCTTATAAGATAACGAGGTATCCTGATAAAGTTGTCATTATGGAATCTACGGATCAAACCGGTATAGATGATAATAATATCAGTGAATATGACAGTTATTATTATAGTATACAGGCATTTAATATTGATGGTGAAGGAGGTAAGGCTACTAGTAACAAAGTAGGAGTAGGTAATCCTTTTACCGTACCTTATTCCTGTACATTTGAAACCGATGCGGACTTTAATAAATGGACGGTTATCGATGCCAATAAAGATAAGGTGACGTGGATTCACTATATAAAGGTTGCCCAATATAATTACAGTTCAACTAATTCCGGTGATGATTGGTTGATAAGTCCGCCTGTTACTTTGGAAAAAGGGAAGGCTTATAAAGTATCGTTTGATGTGCTGACAGGTGGAATGCCGGAGAAACTAAAAGTAACTTTTGGGAAAGATGATACGGCGGAAGGACAAGCTGTTGTATTGGATGAAGCTACATATTCCTCTCAAGATGTCATTAGAAAAACAGTCTATTTACCGGAGAACATTGAGAATGATGCTTATCGGATAGGCCTGTATGCCTGTTCAGATGCTTATAAGTTCTATATTTCAGTCAACAATCTGGTTCTTGAGGAAAGCAATGCCGGAAGTATAACCGGTAAGGTTGCAGATGCAGGCGGCACTTCATTGGCAGGCTGTGTAGTGAGTGTGAAAGAAACGGGAGCTAAAGCGACCACAGATGCAGAGGGAAAGTATCGCCTGCTGAATATAGAAGCAGGAACCTATACCGTAGTATTTACTAAAACAGGATATGTGGTAAAAGAAGAATCAGTTTCCGTTCAGGAAAAGGCAGCGACAGAGTTAAATGCTACCCTGGCTTCTTTACCCCGCTATTCTATTACGGGAAAGATAGTGGGAACCAATAACGAACCGGTTGCGAATATTTCTGTCTTTTTGGATGGTTATGTTCATCTCGAGGCAGTTACGGATGCAGGAGGAGTATTTACCATTCGCGGTGTTTATCAGGCGAACTCGTATACACTCAGTATAAAAGAGAAGCTCTATTATTATTATTCGCAGTTATTTGATCTTGCAGGTAATAAGGATTTAGGTACTGTAGTATTAACGGAAAGAGAACTTCCGCCGTATGGACTGACGGTAAATAAAGAGAATGACAGTCCGGTTATTTCTTGGAAAGCACCGGCAGACTTGACCGATTTTATTTATGATGATGGTACTTCGGGTGAGAGTTCGTTTGGATTTGAATATGGAAATGAAGCAAGTGTCTTTGGTAATGTATATCGTGTACCTATGCTTTTTAATAATGTAAGTTGGTATCTTACAGACGAAAAGGCCATTAATGACAAGGTTAATATCTATATATTCGATTTGGATGAAAAAGGAAATCCTACCAATCATATTATTTATTCGGAAAGAGGAGTCCCGACGCAAGTCTCCCAATGGTCTACCTACAATTTTAAAGAAGAAGTTTATGCACCTAACGGTTGTTTGGTAGCGTTTAGTGTAGACGAAGGTAATTTATCTTTGGGTGTAGATGGTGGAACCAACCCGTTTGCAGAGCATTTGATGTGCTACAATGATGACTTCACGGCAAATGAGTTTGTTTATTTGGAATCATGGGATACTTATAATAGCAATTTAATGATTCGGGTAAATAGTTTTCCGTTAGGTAAAGTAGATGAACCTGTAACGGCAGATATCGACCAACCGGTCTATAAGGTATGGAGATTGCAGAATGGCAAAGAGAAAGAAGAACCGTCATGGACACTACTTACCACCGAACCGCAAACGGGAATGGAACTGGCAGATACAAAATGGAAAGATATTCCGCAGGGCATCTATCGTTATGCTGTTAAGACTGTATCATCAAAGGGCGTTAGCTCCGTACCGGCTTTCTCTGACGTACTTTATAAGGATATGTTTACTACTGTGACTGTAAATGTTCATACAAATACCACAGGGAAAAGTTCGGAAGGTGCTGTGGTTACCTTATATAATGACGATCATGTTTATACAGATACGATCGGTAAGGATGAAAAGATCAAGTTCAGTGAAATGTGGAAAGGTATATATGGCGTGAAAGTAGTATTGCCGGGATACACAGCATTAATAAAGAACGAGGTTGATTTTAGTAAAGAAGCCGTTTATTCAACAGAAGCCTACACTTTACAGGAGATTATAGAGAAACCGTTCAATATATTTGCAGGGAAGACTGAGGTGGAAGGTGAATGTTTGTTGACATGGGATAGGGGACTTTTCGACAATTTTGAGACACACCCCGACTTCACGATCAATTCTCCGGGAGTAATCGGGTGGAGCTATATCGACGCGGACCAGTCTGAAACTTGGGGCTCGGCAATGTATGAGTTTCCCGGAATGGAGCAAGAAATGGCTTATATCATTATGAACGCTACCGAAACGGCTCCCGGTGATACGGCTGCATATAGCGGCAATAAGTATCTGGCAAGTTTTGCTGCGCAATCCGGTTATAGTGATGATTGGATTATATCTCCGGAACTGAAGTCGGATAAAGATTTCACAATATCTTTTTATGCGCGGTCTTATGAAAGTGCGATGGGATTGGAGAGATTCCGTATAGGCTATTCCATGACAGGAAAAGAGATAGATGATTTCAGTTGGATAGAAAACAGTAAGCAGGATGTTCCTGTGGTATGGACACATTATGAATTTAATGTTCCGGCAGGGGCTAAGTATGTGACGATAAACAGTATTTCCATGAATACCTATCTTTTAATGATCGACGATGTATTTATCGACGCAGAGAGAAGTGTTCCTCAAAAAGAATACTATTCTTATGATGTATACTTGAATGATAAACTGGTGAAACATAATACGACCGATCATTCATTCTTATTGCAAGGGTTGGTCAAAGGTGAGAATAAAGCTTCCGTTCGTAGAGTCTATTCGTCGGGAGAGTCCGGACCGGCTGAGTTGAGTTTTGTTTCGACAGGTCCGGATGGTATTCGTGATGTACAAAGCGGCATTGATGTTTATCCTAATCCGGCAACCGATTGTTTCTATGTTAGAGGTGAATATACGGGTGTCCGGATAATCGACAAAATGGGTAGGGTAGTCATAGACCGGGATAACTCGGATAATTGCATTCACGTTACCTCTTTACCTTCGGATTTCTATTTTGTGCAGATTACCGCAGAGAAAGGGGTAACTGTCCGTAAGATCTTTGTGAAGTAGTGTAAATAAGCATACGGTCGATTGATTGCAAACGATAGGAGTTTGCAGACAATCGACCGTATCTTTGTTTTCAACCGACCGTATGGTTCGTATTCGATCGTCCCGTTGATTATTTCTTCTCCTTTATAAATATCAGGTGAGCCGTAAGAAATCTTCTAAAGAATCCTTTTGTGGTAACAGAAACTTCTTTCGTATCCGGTAACGTGAAATCTTGATGCTGTCCGGTAGAACGGAAAGCATTTGGGCAATCTGTTTGTTGCTCATCCCGATGCGTATGTAAGCACAGAGACGGAGGTCATTTTCTGTCAATGAGGGGTATTGTTTTTTCAGATTAACGAAGAATTCCGGATATACGGATTCAAAGTGTAATTTGAAGTATTGCCATTCATCGTCTATTTGTAGATGACTTTTGATTTGTTTCTTTAGTTCGGTAGATTTCTGGCGGGGCAATTCTCCATCACTGCCTAATGCATCGATTTGTTGCAGCAGGTTTCTTAATACTTGATTTTTCTCCTGCATGAGCATAATGTTGGAAGTCAATTCTCTGTTTTTGGAGTCTATCTCGAGGTGATAGCGGTCATTCTTCAGCTTTTCATTTTCCAAGCGGACATTCAAGTCTTTTACTTCAATCTCTTTCAGTTGCTTTTTCATTACCTCTTTTTTGCGCATATACCAGAATATGCCGCAGACAAGGAGAGAGAAACAGCATGTTGCAGTAAGAATCCATATATGTGCTTTGCGTTGAAGTTTGGCTTTTACCTCCATCTGTATTAAGTCGTTTTCATATTTTTCAATGGCGGCACGTCCCTCTATACGGGTTATCTCAGACAGATTGTTTATCCCCGATAACGAATCATTGTAATGCTGGTAAAGCGAAGAGTAATGATAGGCACTGTCCCAACGTTGTACACCGGCAAAGGTGTTGGTTAGTCCGGCGAGGGCATGGAGTTGTATTTCGCAGTTGTCTGTTCCTTTTGAGAAATTCCATACGTGACGGTAAAGTAACTGTGCACTGTCTGTTTTTGATTGGTTATAGAGTGACGTTGCTTTATTGATGGATGTTTGAGCCAAGAGAAGTTTACTGCCGAACGTCAGTGCTAATTTATAAGCTCTATCTGTGTAATATTGTGCATCTTTTGTATTCGTATCATGGAAACCTAATGACATCAACACATTGATGTAGAACGAGGTATCCCGTTGTGCTTCCGGTTCTTTTAGCAGTAATTTGAGGGTGTTGACCGCTTCTTCTTTGCGTTCCATGCAGCAAACAATGTTACATATATTCAGTCGGTTCTTCATCTGTAAATCGGTTTGTTTCAGTGTCTCGAAACAGGAATCTGCTTTTTCCAGATATTCCAAAGCCTTATCCAAATCATTCAAGTTACTCATTACAACTCCCAAATCCACCCAAGCATGTGCCAACATAAGCGTATCCGCTATTTCTTTAAAGTAGGCTTCTTCCTTTTTTGCCTGTATATATGCTGGAAGCCAGTCGCCTTTGTATATCAGCAGCTTGGTTTGTTGGTGCTGAATACGGAACTTGTCATATTCATATCGCTTATCGTCTACAAGCGTTGCCGCCTTTTTGAGTAAGCACATGGCGGAGTCCGTATTTGTGTTAATGCGTGCATCCCAGTACATAGCTCTCGCCTGTAGAATACCGAGGTCTTTGTGATGCTCTGCCAACTGATACATTTTACGGATGACATGACTGAATTTATCCTTGTCGGCGTTGTCTAAGTTCTGCTCCAGGCTTACGGTAAGCGTATCGAAAGCGGGCAGCACCTCTTTCCAATATGATGGATGGGTGGTAGCACCTTTCAGGCTGAATGGCAGCAATATATATAATCCGATATATAGGTAGATGGTCTTCATAGAGTTCTTTCGTAAAGAATAGGAGGGTAAAGATATAATATTTATTATTTACCGGAATAAAAATAGCGGTTATTTTTCTGCATCTCTTTACTCTTCTCCGGGAACAATCTTTTCCTTATATTTGTTATTAGGGAGTAAAATAAAATGAAACATTATGAATAGAAGAAAATTTTGGATTGCTTTCGGGGCAATCATCTTATGTATACTTTTGTTGTGGTGGCTTTATGTAGCTATTCTGGTAGATGAGGATGTGAATGAAGAACAGGCATGCGTGACTACCGAGCAAGTCTTTATCGCTTAAATCCTTTTCATATGTCAGAGATATATCGTATATTCGTTCCGATTATAAAAAATGAGAAATATGAAAGCTATTAATTACTTTATGCTCCGAAGCGTTTTTGCTTTAGTCCTGGGCTTACTATTGGTATTATGGCCTGAGGAGGCTATCAATTATTTAGTGATTACAGTAGGAGTGTTGTTCTTTGTTCCCGGTTTGATTTCGCTTATCAGCTACTTTGCCCGTGGGAAAAAAGACGAAGAAGATTACCGTATATTCCCGATTGCCGGAGTGGGCAGTATTTTATTCGGTTTATGGTTGATGATCATGCCGGCATTCTTTGTTAATATATTAATGTATATATTGGGCTTCATATTAGTACTGGGAGGTATTCAGCAGATCGCATCGCTGGTATCCGCAAGAAAGTGGACGTATGTTCCGGTGGGCTTTTACATTGTTCCGGTATTGATTCTTGTTGCGGGACTTATCGTATTGGTTAACCCTTTCAATGCACTTTCTGCGGCATTCATCATGCTGGGTATCAGTTCTATTGTCTATGGATTGTCCGAACTGTTTAACGGCTTCAAATTCAAACGTCGTAATTAATCCCGGCTTTTCGGGCTTGGACGTGTTGGTATTGCCTGCTGATGGTATATACTTTACCGTCTTTTAATAGTCGGGCTCCGGTTTGTTTGAACCAAAAGGATGCTATGCCTGCTTCTATGGCTTGCCGTCTGATGTCCAGTACCCAGTCATAATCGCAGATGCGGGCTTCTTTGCCGGATTCGCCTCCGGCTACGATTTGTTCTACCCACGTTCCGAGATGGGGAGAGAAGTCGACTTTACTCAGCAACGGTTCGCAGATGATGGTTTTATGTTTGATGGGAGCTGCCTTGTAGATGGGTAAACGATAATCCACTTCTTTCTGATTCTCCATTGTGCAGCAAATGGTCACGTTGTCATAACCGTCTTTCCAATCATCAGGCAGGCATTGTTGCAAGCGGTCGATTCGTTTGGTGATGAAAAGAAAATGCAAGTCATTGCGGATGCGCATCATTTCCCATGCTTCCGGACGCCATTCGTCTGCATCTTCCACAAGAAAATCGGATGTAAAACAGGTATAGACAAGATTGCCGGAAGGTATTTTGTATTCATCGGTTCGTTTCTTCCGTTGAAGCGGCAGGTCGAATTTTCCCGTCTTCTCTACAATGGAGCTGTCTCGTCCGCGCTTGCTGTCGCCCCGGTAGACATAGCAATGCCGGCAACCTTCGCTCAGTTTGTGGCAACCATGCCAGGGATTCCATATAGAAGCACTTTTCTTTTCCATTCATCTTGTTTGTCGACAAAGATAATGGAAAAGAGAAAGGTTGCAAAGAAATATGGTTTTAATTGAATACGGTAGTAACGGTATCGGGTTGTGCCGGTATTTCCAGATCTTCAATCACTTCTTCACCTTGCTGATCGACGGCGTTGTCTATTTTTTTAGTGAAGAATATCCAATATCCTAATAACAAGATGGCTACGATGATGGCAACGATAGTCCAAATTCTACTTTTATCTTTCATAACTTCTTCCTTTTTTATTGGTTAGTAAGCAATAAGAACGAATGAGACGGCTATTTGTTCGTACTCATAATCATTTTTTATTCATGCCCGTTTGGATGAAAAATAAAGAGGAAATGCCTCACAGTATCTCCTCTTCCAAACTTAAAACAACCAACAAAAGAAATAGATAATCAAAATTATCTATCTTATGAAAAGTAATTCTCTGTATTTAGGCAGTGTCCACATTTGGTTATCTACGATAAGTTCGAGCTTATCAATGTGGTAGCGTATTTCTTCGAGCATCGGAGCAATAGTATCATGGTAAGCGATGGCTTTTTCGCGTTCGCTCTCTATCTTGTTGGCTACCTTGCGGGCTTCTACCATTGCGTCTACGTGCTCTTTGATGAAGATGGTGTGGTCTGCTATTTCTTCAATCAGTTCAAGATTCTTGGCAGACATCTTCGTTGCCTTGTCGACAGGGAACAGGTCTTTCATCTTGTACACGTTGTCAATCAGCTTAGACTGATATTCTGTTGCTACCGGCACGATGTGGTTCATTGCCAAATCACCTAGTACGCGGGCTTCAATCTGTATCTTTTTGGTGTAAGTTTCCCATTTCACTTCGTTACGGGCTTCCAATTCTTTCTTTGTCAGTACACCTGTTGATTCGAACATGGCGATACTTTCCGGTTTCAGATAGTTGTCAAAGATAATCGGACAGCTTGTCTCGCAGTCCAGTCCGCGACGTTGTGCTTCTTCTTTCCATTCGTCGCTGTAACCGTTACCGTCAAAACGGATTGCCTTACATTCTTTGATATACTTACGGATGATTTCGAGGATAGCGGAAATCTTAGGTTCGCCTTTGTCGATTAAAGCATCCACTTCTTTCTTGAATTTAGTGAGCTGGTCGGCCACGGCAGCGTTGAGTGCAACCATTGCACTTGCGCAGTTTGCTTCCGAACCGACAGCACGGAACTCAAAGCGGTTTCCGGTGAAGGCAAACGGGCTTGTACGGTTACGGTCGGTATTGTCGATCAACAACTCCGGTATTTGAGGTATATCCATCTTTAAGCCCTGTTTGCCGCTGAGGCTGATAAGATCGTCTTTGGTACTTTCTTCCAGATGGTCGAGCACTTGAGTCAGCTGTTTGCCAAGGAAAGAAGAGATGATGGCGGGCGGTGCTTCGTTGGCTCCCAAGCGATGGGCGTTGGTGGCAGACATGATGCTTGCTTTCAATAACCCGTTATGGTGGTAAACAGTCATCAGGGTGTTTACAACGAAAGTGATAAAGCGCAAGTTGTCTTCGGAAGTCTTGCCCGGTCCCATCAATAATATGCCTGTATCCGTACCGAGTGACCAGTTGTTATGCTTTCCGGAACCGTTGACTCCTTTGAAAGGTTTTTCGTGCAGTAATACGCGGAAGCCGTGATGACGGGCTATCTTACGCATCAGTGCCATGATAAGCAGGTTGTGGTCGTTGGCAAGGTTACACTCCTCAAAGATAGGGGCAAGTTCGAATTGGTTGGGTGCAACCTCGTTGTGACGGGTCTTTACCGGGATACCCAGTTTCAGAGCTTCTATTTCCAATTCTTTCATGAAAGCCGTCACACGTGTAGGTATAGCTCCGAAGTAATGGTCTTCCAATTGTTGATTCTTGGAAGATTCATGTCCCATTAAGGTGCGTCCGGTGAGCAACAAGTCGGGACGTGCGGCATATAAGCCTTCATCTACCAGAAAATATTCCTGTTCCCATCCCAAGTAAGAATATACTTTCTTTACTTCCGGGTTGAAATAACGGCAAACCTCTACGGCTGCTTTGTCTACGGCGCGGAGTGCTTTCAGCAGCGGAGCTTTATAGTCGAGTGATTCTCCCGTGTAAGCGATGAAGATAGTAGGTATACAAAGTGTGTCGCCTACGATGAATGCAGGTGATGAGGGGTCCCATGCAGAATATCCGCGGGCCTCGAATGTGTTGCGGATACCACCGTTCGGAAAACTGGATGCATCCGGTTCTTGCTGGATAAGGAGTTTACCGGAGAAAGATTCCATCATACCGCCTTTACCGTTATGTTCTACGAAGGCGTCATGCTTTTCGGCAGTTCCTTCCGTCAACGGGTGAAACCAGTGCGTGTAGTGTGTAGCTCCCATTTCAATCGCCCATTTCTTCATCCCGGCTGCCACCTCATCGGCAATCTCACGGGAAAGGGGAGCGCCATTGTCCATCGCATCCGTCAGCTTCTTGTAAACCTCGTTGGAAAGATACTTGAACATCTTGTCTTTGTTGAATACATACATACCGAAATACTCCGAAGGTCTCTCTTTAGGAGAGGGAACCTCTACAGCTTTTTTCTTGAACGCTGTTTCGACTACTCTAAATCTAAGTTTCGACATACTACCTAATTTTGATTTATTGTTAATATATTCATCTATATTTATAATTACTATCACCGCACCAAACAGCTGTGCCAGTAACAGACTGGAACCGCCGCCATAGGATAATCCTTCTTCTGTGGCGAAAAGACCGGTGAGTAACAGACTTGTCGTTTTAATCATCGTTCTCATGTCTTTTTACCTTTTTAGTTAGAAAAATGTGGAAAAATCTTCAAAACAAATCTTCTCTTTACGTTTTTTTCATACAGAACTCTTTCTATGCGCCATGAACCTCCTTTCTTATTATGTTTCTTGTTATCCTTTCAACCATCTTTTTAACCTGACCATTGCTTCCTGACAGTTGGAGCGTTCTCCGAATGCCGTCAGTCGGAGGTATCCTTCTCCGTTTGGTCCGAATCCTACTCCCGGTGTTCCTACCACGTTTGCTTCATAGAGCATCTGCTCGAAGAATCTCCAAGAGTTCATACCGCCCGGGGCTTTAACCCATAAATAAGGGGCATTTTCGCCACCGTATACTTTCAATCCCATATTCTCAAGTCCCTCTTTCATGATGCAGGCATTGGTCATATAGTATTTGACTGTTTCTTTCACCTGTTCTTTCCCTTCGGAAGAAAAGACCGCTTCGGCTCCTCTCTGGGTGATATAGGATGTTCCGTTAAACTTCGTGCACTGGCGTCTGTTCCACAAACGGTTAAGAGGAATCCGTTCGCCTGTCAGCGTGGCGGCCGTCACTTCTTTCGGTACTACTGTGTATCCGCATCTTACTCCGGTAAATCCGGCTGTCTTGGAGAAACTGCGGAATTCTATCGCGCATTTCTTAGCCCCTTTTATCTCATAGATCGAATGAGGAATATCCGGATTCTGTATGTAAGCCTCGTATGCTGCATCATATAATATAAGGGTATCATTTGCCAAAGCGTAGTTCACCCATTTCTTCAACTCCTGTTTGCTGAGCACCGTACCCGTCGGGTTGTTGGGGTAGCAAAGGTAGAGGATGTCGATTCTTCTGTCGGGAATCTCCGGCACGAAGTCGTTCTCCTCCAGACAAGGCAGGTAAACGACATTGCTCCAACGTCCGTCTTCCAGTACGCCTGCCCGTCCGCACATCACGTTCGAGTCGATATAAACCGGATAGATAGGGTCGGTAACTCCGATGCTGTTGTCGTGACGAAGTATGTCGCCTATATTTCCCGTATCGCTTTTAGCTCCGTCATTGATAAATACCTCGCTTGTATCCAACTGGATGCCTCTTGGTGCAAAATCGTTCTTTATGATTGCTTCGGCAAGGAAAGAGTATCCTTGCTCCGGACCATAACCGTGAAAAGTCTCTTTGCTGGCCAATTCATTGACTGCCTTGTGCATTGCTTCGATACAGGCATTGGGTAGTGGTTGGGTTACATCCCCGATTCCTAAGCTGATGATTTCTGTCCTCGGATGGGTAACTTTAAATGTATTTACTTTCTTTGCAATGTCGGAAAACAAATAATTGTTCGGTAACTTTAAAAAATGCTCATTAACTAATGCCATACGATTTATTGTTTTAAGTTTGTTGGTTTCCTGATTTATTCTTCCAGCTCGATCTCCCCGTCGAATACTTTGACGGCGTCTCCCGTCATGAATACTCTGCCGGTATCGGCATCCCAATGAATTTCCAAAACACCTCCGTCCATCTTTACCGCAACCTTTCGTCCGATTCTTCCTGTTAATGAGGCGGCTATGGCTGTGGCACATGCTCCTGTGCCACATGCCTGTGTGATGCCCGAACCTCGTTCCCAAACCCGCATCCGTATATTTTCATTATCGATCACCTGTGCAAATTCTACGTTTGTACGGTTGGGGAAGAATGGATGGTTCTCCAATAGAGGACCTATCTGTGTTAAGTCTAGTGATTCTACATCGTCGGTAAATATAACCAAATGCGGATTGCCCATCGAAATGACGCTACCTTTGTAAGTGGCATTCCCGACGGTAATCGGTTGGGAGTATTCTATTTCGGGAGTTCCCATATCTACCGTAACTTTCTCTACTTTATCATTTTTGATATGAAGTCTTACTACCTTTATGCCCGACAGGGTGTCGAGTGTTATCTCTGTTTTGTCAGTCAGTTTATTATCATAGATATATTTGCCGATGCATCTCGATGCATTCCCGCACATCATGGCTTCCGAACCGTCTGCATTGAAAATCCGCATGCTAAAGTCCGCTTTGTCGGAATCTCCGATGAGTACCAACCCGTCAGAGCCTATCCCGGTGTGATAAGCGCTCCATCTTCTCGATATCTCTTCCGGATTGTTTAACTTATGTGATAGGGTATTGACGTAGATATAATCATTGCCGGCTCCCTGCATCTTTGTGAACTTTATGGTTGCTGCCATTTTGATTTATATGATTGTTGTCTTCGTTTCTTTTTGTCTTATTTTCATGCAAATATATATCTTTTTGTCTGCATGTACAACTTTGGTGCTATCAAAATTCTGTAAAATATTGAATAAACTTTCAATTCGTTATGTTTTTTGCTTTGTATTGTAATAGATTGATAGATTAACTATACTTATTGCTTTGTTAATGATAGATGCTCGATTGACGATTATTGAAATATTCACTTATTATGCAGTTTGATCGACCGTATGTTCGTGCATAGAGGACTGTATGTTCGTGAATGGAGGACCGTATGTTCGTGATCAATCGACCGTATGTTTGGAGTTAAACTTCTTCGCCCGAAAAAAAACAATAATAGACGCTGCAATATTCCGTTGTGTCCTTCGTTTTCTAATTGACACGATTATTAATTGAAGAAAAAGTATGTAGTAATACGGGGGAAAGTATTATCTTTGCGCCCGGTTCTATAAATTTTTATGGTCATAATTAAAAAATATGCGTAAATTATCTATTTTATTACTCTTTGTATTCTCTTTTGTTCAGGTCTCTATGGCACAGCGGATGTCTGACGAACAAATTATGCAGTATGTGATTGAAGCACAAGCCAGTGGCATGAGTCAACAAGACATGATGTCCGCCTTGATGAAGAAAGGTGTGACGGTAGAACAGTTGAAGAACTTACAAAGCAAATATTCAAAATCAAGTCAGGGAGCTTCCTCTAAGGGGGTGATCAGCGGAATGCTGAATAACCCTGAACGTATGCGTGAAACAACGGACGACCCCGAAGAGCGCATGATAAAAGGTGAAAAAAGCAAAGGCTCTTTGAAAGCTTCCGGCACGTTATCCGGAATGGGGAGCACATCCGGAATGGGAGATATGTCTTCAATGGATGGTGATGGCATGTATTCGTATAATGAAGATATGTATATGATGTTGCCTCCGAGAGATAGAACCACTGAAGTTTTCGGACGCGACTTGTTTAATAATAAGAAACTTACGTTTGAACCGAATTTAAATATCGCTACTCCGGAAAACTATCGTTTGGGCCCGGGTGATGAAGTGCTGATCGACATTTGGGGAGGTTCGCAAACCACTATTTGCGAGACGATTTCACCGGATGGAAATATCCAGATAGAAAACTACGGTCCGCTTTATCTGAACGGGATGACCGTGAAAGAGGCGAATGATTATGCCACTTCGGAACTGAGCAAGATATACACCGGTATAGTAAATAATACTTCTCAGATAAAGCTGACGCTGGGACAGATACGTTCCATACAAGTCAATGTGATGGGAGAGGTGAAGGTGCCGGGTTCCTATACCTTGTCTTCGTTGGCTTCCGTGTTCCATGCATTATACATGGCGGGAGGAGTAAGTGATATAGGTACGCTGCGTGCGGTAAAAGTATATAGAGACAACAAGCTGGTATCTACCATAGATATATATGATTATATTATAAATGGTGTGATGAAAGATAATATCCGCTTGATGGATGGAGACGTAATCGTTGTAGGACCTTATGACAGTGTGGTAAAAGTAGCCGGAAAGGTGAAACGCCCGATGTTCTATGAAATGAAGAACTCCGAAAGCGTGGCTACCTTATTAAAGTATGCAGGTGGATTTACCGGCGATGCTTATTCAAAAAATGTCCGTTTGATTCGTAAGAGCGGACGTGAACATCAGATATATAATGTAGAAGAGTTCGATTTCAACCTGTTCAAGGTAATGGATGGTGACTCTGTATTCGTAGATTCCGTGTTGACCCGTTTTGCCAATATGGTGGAAGTGAAAGGAGCTGTATATCGTCCCGGCATGTATCAGATGGGGGGCAGCATCAACACTGTAAAAGAATTGATAGAGAAAGCGGAAGGCATCCGTGGAGACGCATTCTTGAATCGTGCCGTATTGCATCGCAGAAAGGAAGACCTTACTTTAGAAGTGATTTCATTGGATGTGAATGGTTTGCTGAACGGCACTACTCCGGATATCGCTTTGCGTAAAGATGATGTATTATTCATCCCGAGCATCCACGACATGCAGGAAGGCAGAACGCTGACCATCTCCGGCGAAGTAGCAAAACCGGGAGTATTCCCTTATGCAGATAATATCACGCTGGAAGATTTGGTGTTGCAGGCAGGAGGTTTGAAAGAAGCGGCATCAACAGTACGTATCGACGTAGCACGCCGTGTCAAAGACCCGAAAGCTACAAAACCATCCAATGAAATAGCACAGACCTTCAGCTTCTCGTTGAAAGACGGATTCGTGGTAGACGGTGAAGCTAGTTTTGCACTGAAACCGTTTGATGAAGTATACGTGCGTCGCAGTCCGGGCTATCAGCAACAGCAGAATGTAGCGATAGAAGGAGAAGTCTTATTTGGCGGAACCTATGCCTTGACAAAGAAGAATCAACGTTTGAGCGAGTTGGTAGAAAGAGCCGGTGGCTTTACAAAAGAAGCCTATATCAAAGGAGCACGTTTGGAACGTAAGATGACTCCGGAAGAAAAGGTTCGTTTGGAAGCAGCATTGAAGATGGCGAGAACTCAAGCCGGAAACGAATCCATGTCTGCCGAAACACTGGATTTAGGCGATGTCTATTCAGTTGGTATCGAATTGGAAAAAGCATTGGATAAACCGGGTAGTGATGCAGATATAGTATTACGTGAAGGAGATAAGTTGGTTGTACCGGAATACAATAATACGGTGAAGATAGGCGGAGCTGTTATGCATCCGAATACAGTAGCTTATAATCCGAATCAGAAAACAAAATATTATGTAAATATGGCGGGAGGTTATTCCTACCGGGCAAAGAAAAGTCGTGCGTACGTCATTTATATGAATGGTACGGTAGCCCGTTTGAAAGGAAAGAGCAAGAAAGCTATTCAACCGGGATGTGAAATCATCGTGCCGAGAAAAGCCGGAAATAAGACATCACTTGCCGAAATTATAGGAATGGCTTCTACTTCAGCAACTACTTTAGCCGCTTTAGCTGCATTAATAAAATAATACACTGATATGAGCGAAGAACAAGATAAAAAACAAGTCCAGGAAATAGATCTGATAGAAGTAGCCCGTAAAATATGGGCAAAACGTAAACTGGTATTTAAAAACTGCTGTATAGCTGCGGTTATCGGCGTGATCGTAGCTTTTAGTATTCCGAAAGAATACGAAACCAAAGTAACTTTGGCACCGGAAATAGCTTCTGGGAAAAATGGTTTAAGCGGAAGCTTAGGTTCTTTGGCTTCCTTGGCAGGTATTAATTTAGGTAATATGACAAGTGAGGATGCCATTTCCCCGGAATTATATCCTGATATTTTAAAGTCGACCCCTTTTCTGGTTGAGTTATTTAATGTGCAAGTTGAGACAAAAAAAGGAGACTTAAAAACTACGCTCTATGATTATATGGACGAACACCAGAAGAGCCCTTGGTTTGGTTATGTTATATCGGCTCCTTTTGATGCATTGGGATGGGTAGTGTCTTTGTTTAAAGACGATCCGGAAGATGCTGATTCTGCAAATGTTGATTATTTTGATTTGACATTGAAACAGGCAAAAATAGCAAAATCAATACAGAAAAGTATCATTGCATCAGTTGATAAGAAATCAGGTGTAATAACGCTTAAAATATATATGCAAGATCCTTTGATTTCTGCGGCTTTGGCTGATACGGTAAAAGACAAATTGCAGCAATATATAATTAATTATCGTACAAATAAGGCGCGGAAAGATTTGCTCTTTACAGAAAAAATGTATGAAGAAGCATTGCAAAATTATATTAAAGCTCAGCAGGCGTATGCTACGCATATGGATGGAAATTTAAATGTGGTATTAGAACGTTTTAAAACTGAAGAAGAAAGATTGGAAAATGAAGTTAAATTGGCGTATCAGGTATATGGACAAGTAGCCCAACAATTGCAATTAGCAAAAGCGAAAGTTCAAGAACAGACCCCTGTTTATACTGTAGTACAACCTGCTGTTATTTCTTTGAAAGCTGCTTCTCCCAGGAAAATATTTATATTGATCGTTTTTATGTTTTTGGCAGGCTTTGGAACAATAGGATGGATTTTTATGAAAGATATTTTTTATCAAAAAATCTAATTTATTTATTATATGCGATTTAAGGAACAGGTTACAAATAATAGGTCTATAATTGAAAGCTTTCTATCTTTGTCAATATTGAATGGACTGAATTTGTTATTGCCACTTGTAACTCTTCCTTATTTGTTGAGAGTCATAGGACCGGAGAAATATGGAATATATTCTTTTGTCTATGTAATAATTCAATATTTATTATTGTTGAGCAGCTATGGATTTAATTTCTCTGCAACGAAACAAGTTTCTCAATATAGAGATAATATAAATGAAGTAAGCCGGATATACATTGGAGTGATCACTGCTCGCTTATTGTTGACATTTATAGGATTGATACTTTTTTCGTTGATTTCTTTTTATGTGTTGAAATCCAAAGAGGAATTTAATGTTTTTGAAATGGGGGTCGGAATAGTTTTAGGTGATATATTTATACCAGTTTGGCTATTCCAAGGAATGGAAAAGATGCGTTATCTGACTTTGGTAAATGTGATTTCTAAAATTGTATTTACAATTTTGATATTCTTTGTCATTATAAGTCCGGAAGATTATAAGTATATAATCCTTTTGAATTCTCTAGGATATGTTGCTGCTGGTATTTGCAGTACGATAATAGTGAAACGATTTTTTAAAATAAATTTCTTTATTCCTTCATGGAATGACATTTGGTTTCAGTTAAGAGATGGCTTTCATGTTTTTGGTTCAACCTTAAGTATGAATTTATATCGTAACTCTAATATTTTTATATTAGGTTTATTTGCTAATGATGCTTCTGTGGGAATTTATTCGGCAGCAGAGAAATTGATAAAAGCTTTGCAGGGTATTCTTTCACCGGTAGCGGAAGCTCTTTTTCCTCATTTAGGGTATAAATTTCAGAAGAATAAGGATGTGAAAGACAGTGTTCGCCAACTGAATCGTTTTATAAGGCCGTATGCTGTTTTATTATTTTTCCTTTTTCTTTTAGTATTAATTTTTGCCCCGTTTCTAAGTAATATTTTATTGGGAAAGTCTTTTTTTGATTCGATCCCTTTAATACGTATTATGTCGTTGGTAATTGTGGTGGGAGGATTAAATTATGTATTGGGTATTGTGGGACTTATTAATTTGAATAAACAATCCCTTTTCTTTAGGAATGTGATTATTTCAGGAGTTATAGGAATATTGGTCATGTTATTTTTAGTACATAGCCTGACTTTTTATGCAGGGGCTATTTCAATGGTTTTATCTGAATTGATATTATTTATATTATGTACTAGAAGTTTATATTTGATAGGTCGATGAAAGAGAAAAAAAGGAGGATATTAGTCTTGGGCTATTTTGGTTATCAAAATAATCAGCTGGATGGTCAAACAATAAAAACAAGGAATGTATATGAATTATTGGAACTATATGGTTCCGATAATTTTTTATTGTCTCATTTTGATACACAAGATTTTCAATATAATAAGAGCTCTCTTCTTAGGATGTTGAAATTATTAATGAACTGTGATTCCTTGGTTTATTTACCGGCTCAAAATAACTTAACTTATATTTTCCCCTTCATTTATGTGTTATCGCTGGTAAAGAGATTTGATATTTTGTATATTGTAATAGGAGGTTGGTTATCGTCTTATTTAAAGAATAAAAGAATTCATCGTTATATGTTATCTCATATAAAAGGGATATTTTTAGAGAATAGCTCTGTTTACAAGGAGATGAAAGAACGTTATTCATTACAAAATGTATATATATCCCCTAATTTCAGGATACACAGTTTTGCACCTTTGATATCTTCCAATCAAAATCAATTTAGGGTTGTGTTCATGTCACGAATAATGATGGAAAAAGGAATAGATACTGTATTTTTTTTAGCAAGAAAACTTTCTGAAAAATATATGGAAGGACAAGTCATAATCGATTTCTATGGACAAATAGCAGAGAAGGACAAAATATATTTTGAAGAACAAGTTCGTGAAAACTCTATAATTTCCTATAAAGGAGAGTTGGCTCCGGCTGAAATATATCAAACCTTAACTACCTATGATTTACTTATATTACCAACAAAATATATGACGGAAGGTTTCCCCGGTGCTATTTTAGATGCGTATATATCAGGAATTCCAGTAATTGTTTCCAATTGGAATAATAGTAGAGAATATGTAGATAATGGTAAGACCGGTTATATTTGTGATGTAAATAATGTCAATGAATTCTATGATAAAATTGAATATTTATATATGAATCGTTCTTTATTAGAACAAATGAAAGTATTTGCATATGAAAAAAGTAAAGAATTTCATGCAGATAAAATTTGGGAACAGTTAAAATGTTTTTTAATAGAAGAAAAATGACAGGCATAATTATACTTAATTGGAATGGTTGGGAGGATACAATTGCATGTTTAAAGTCGTTGTATCAAATAGAAAAAGGTGATTTCTTTATTGTTTTAGTAGATAATGGTTCTATTAATGATTCTGTAGATCATTTATCTGCTTGGCTAAAAGATGAAGATAAGAAACATTATATTTTAGGGCAAGGTGAAACATTAGACGTTAATTTGCAAAATAAAGATTGTATCCTTTATTGTTTGAAAGAAAATTATGGATTTGCTAAAGGAAATAACTATGCAATAGATCTCGCTAGAAAATATTCTCCGGATTATTTATTATTATTAAATAATGATACAGAGGTTGAAGCTGATTTCCTTTGGCAACTAGAGGCTTTTATTCAGGCTAATAAAGAATATAAAGTTTTGACTCCGATGATTCGTTATTTTTATGATAAGAATAAAATTTGGAATTGTGGAGGTAAATTGATCTTTGGTTTGAGAAAGTATTATTATGGTGATGATTTAGCTTCATCAATAAAAGAGGAGAATTTCATTCCAATTTCTCTTATAACGGGATGTGCATTTTTCTTTCCAATCGATTTGATTGAGAATGAGAAATTATTTACTGAAAAATACTTTTTTGGAGAGGAAGATTTTGATTTTTCTTTACGTATGCAAGAAAGAGGAGTTAAGATGGCCTGTGTGCTTTCTTCTCAGATTTATCATAAAGTGGGAGCTTCTACTGCAAAAGTGAATAATTTATCCAAAATTTATATACATTATTTGGATAGATATATGGATGTGAAAGCGCATTTCTCTCCATTGAAATTTTATATATGGAAAAATATTTATTATGTGTATATCATTTTATTGCTGATAAGAAGAGGATTCTCAATAAAAAAAATAGCTTGTTTTATAAAATTATTATCTAAAAATCATAAGATAATGGATGGCGTATCTCAAGAATATTTTTCTTATGTTATCTCTCATAATATAGAAGATATCGAATAGAGATTCAAATGAGCTAAAGATTATAAGATGGATATTATTTTTAATATATTAATTGTATTATCATTCCTTGTAGAGTCAGCTGTGCTTGTATATTGTGAAAAGTGCATTTGGAAGACACTTTATACGCCTTTGAATTTTTTGATATTGCCTTATATTTTAGTATTGTTCATAACTATTCTTATCTCTGGAAGGTTTGGATTTGTTGAGTTCTATTATCCTACTATATTGCTTTGGAATGTTGGGCTACTTGTCTTTTTTATACCGAGTTTTGTACTAGGTTTTTTATTTAATAAAAAATATAATCTGCTTAGTTTACAGAAAAAAGGTTTTGCAGTATCTTTTCAATTTGACAAGGTAGCTCAAGTATTTATAATATTGTTAATTCTTTTATTTTTATTTCGCCTTTATTCTTTGTTCGGATCGTCAGAGTTTATTATTGGATCGGATGAGTTTGCCGAAGAGTTCTGTGCCGGAATTTGGGGGCATCTCCGTATATTAACTATGCCACTTTTAATCTTGCTGATTTTTTTAGTTGATAAAAAGCATAAGATATATTGGCTATACATTATTGTTTTCTTAATAATCAATATGATATATCAGGTAAAAGGGTGGGTTATTATTCCTTGTATTGCCGGAATAACATTAAGATTATATACAAAGAAAATGAGATTGAAGTTTTCTTTGTTATTGAAAGTTTTGTTGGTGGGATTTATTTTCTTTCAGTTCTCATACTTTTTAATCTTAGTCGTTGCGGGAGATGGGCAGTTTAATATTGATTTTATAGATGAAATATCAATGCACTTTTTGCATTATTTTACCAGTGGAACTTATGGGTTAAGTATGGATGCGGAATTAGGCTTCCCGGATCAACGTCCTATTGATTATGTATTAGTACCGTTTTTCAACATTGCATATAGTTTTACGGGAGATGATTTTGTCTCACCAATAAATCCGCTTTATCTTAATCCGGGATGGGCTTTGACTAATGTACGAACGTTTTTCGGAACATTATTTATAAATACTACCATATTGCAAGCTGTTATTTATTTATTGGTTTTGAGTTTTATTTCTTATGGATTAAACATATTGTCTATTTTATCAAAAAATATAATGATCAGTACAATCTACATATTTATTTGTTCTTTACTATGTATGGGCTGGTTTGAATTTTATTTTTTCCATCTGGATATAATAGAAATTCCGCTGATACTATTGGTTTTTCTATTCCTGCAAAAGGCTAAATCAGTTTTTTCTGTAAATACTGTTTTTATCAATAGAAATAAATTGACGTAGAAGTACAGAGGGCATTAACTTGACATGCATTAGATAGAATATAATAAAAATATGGGAAAATTAGAAATAGCAATTGCTGGTACCGGCTGCGTAGGCTTAGTCTCAGCATTATATATTTAAAATTTGGATGATGAATACACATTTTGTTTCTGTAGTTTGTCCTGTCTATAATGAAGAAAAGTTTATCGCTAATTGCATAAATTCAATTATCCGGCAAGATTATCCGAAAGAATATATAGAAGTGTTTTTGGTAGATGGGATGAGTTCGGATCTTACTCGTTCTATAATAATGGATTATGTAAATAGATATTCTTTTATTCATTTATTGGATAATCCTGATAAAATAGTGCCTCCCGCATTAAACATTGGGATTCGAAAAGCCAAGGGAGATGTTCTTATCCGTATAGATGGTCATTGTACTTATCCGGTTAACTATATCTCTGTATTAGTTCGGAATTTGTATGAGTTGGGAGCCGATAATGTTGGTGCTGTGTGGAATACTTTACCGGCAAAGAATACTTCTCTATGCAAAGCTATTGCAGTAGGAGTAAGTCATAAATTCGGCATCGGAAATTCATTACATAAAGTCGGAGTGAAAGATATAACCGAAACGGATACCGTTCCTTTTGGCTGTTTCAGAAAAGATATATTTGATAGAATCGGGGAGTTTGATGAAGAATTGATTCGAAATCAGGATGATGAATTCAATGCTCGTATTATCAAGAATGGAGGGAAAATTTATTTGATACCGGATTTGGTAATAGATTATTATGCGCGCGACAGTATTTATAAAGTATCTAAGATGTTTTATCAGTATGGTCTTTTCAAACCGTTGGTTAATAAAAAACTAGGCTTTCCTGCAACGTTGCGTCAGTTTTTTCCTCTTTTATTTGTGGTAGGATTAATTCTTGGTGGTTTGCTAAGTCTTTTTCTTTTATCGGTACGATATATTTATGTAGTAGTTTTATTGCTTTATTTATTGATATCTTTGTCCTTTTCTTTAATAGAGAGTTTGAAACACAAAGATTGGCGTTTGTTGTTTTTTCTTCCGTGGATATTTTTGGTGATCCATATTAGTTATGGATGGGGATATTTGCATGGAATTTATAAAATATTGAAAAGAGAATCTTTTTGTGTACATTCGAATAGATAATTAAATGAAGAATTTATGAAAATACCATTTTCACCACCTTATATAGACGAGGCGGTTATCAACGAAGTCGTTGATTCGTTAAAGTCAGGCTGGATTACTTCCGGTCCGAAAGTAAAGGCTTTGGAAGAAGAGATTAAAAACTTCTCAGGAGCTAAATCCGTGCTTTGCGTAAATTCATGGACGTCAGGTGCTATTATGATGTTGCGTTGGCTGGGAGTGAAAGAAGGAGACGAAGTAATTGTTCCTGCCTATACGTACAGTGCCACGGCTTTGGCTGTTCTTCATGCAGGTGCAAAACCTGTAATGGTGGATTCCGGTAAAGATTTCAATATATCTGTTGATGCGATCAGGCAAGCTATTACTCCGAGAACAAAAGCGATTATACCGGTAGATATAGCCGGATTTCCGTGTGATTATGACCGTATTATGTCGTTAGTGCAAGAGCAATCGGTCAGGGATTTATTTCAGCCGACTTCTCCGGTTCAGAAACAATTGGGACGGATTCTGGTGCTGAATGACGCTGCTCATTCATTGGGTGCTCGCTACAGTACGAAGATGCGAACCGGTTGTGAAACGGATATTGCTATATTCTCTTTACATGCGGTGAAAAATGTAACTACGGCAGAAGGAGGAGCTATTTGTTTCAATCTTCCAGCACCGTTTGACAATGAAGCTCTTTATGCTGAAATGCGTATGATGAGTTTGAATTGCCAGACAAAGGATGCTTTCTCCAAGTCTAAAGCCGGAGGATGGCGATATGATATTGTAGGTATGGGGATGAAAATAAATATGGCGGATGTGAATGCTGCCATTGGTTTAGCCCAAATACGTGAATATCCGGAGTTATTGAAAGAGAGAAAACGGATATTTAATACTTATTCCGATGCTTTCTCCAAATGTGATTGGGCTATTGTTCCTCCGTCGGTGCAAGGGGAGAAAGAAAGTTCCTATCATATCTATGCGTTAAGGATTAAGAACTGTACGGAGGAACAGCGTGATGCCATGATTGATGAAATAGCAAAGAGTGAAGTAGCGGTAAATGTACATTTTATTCCGATGCCTATGCTCTCTTTCTTCCGTGAACAGGGATATGATATAAAAGATTATCCGCAAGCGTATGACAATTATAAGTGTGAAATATCGCTACCCATTTATCCGCAGTTGGACGATGAGAAAGTAGATTTTATTATACAGACTGTAATCAGAGCGCATGATACGATTTTTTGATGTTGTATTCTCATTCATTGGTATTGCGTTGCTTTCACCTTTGTTTGTCATATTATATATAGCTATTTGTCTTGAGAGTAAGGGCGGTGGCATATATAGTCAGACAAGAGTGGGGAAAGAAGGAAGGGATTTTAAGTTATTTAAATTTCGTTCGATGCGTATCGGCTCGGATAAAAAAGGATTGATTACCGTTGGTGGGCGTGATCCCAGAGTGACACGAACCGGATTTTTTATCCGTAAGTATAAACTGGATGAATTGCCGCAGTTGTTTAATGTTTTGATTGGTGATATGAGTATAGTCGGCCCCAGGCCGGAGGTGCGTAAGTATGTGGATTTATATACGGATGAACAAAAAAAAGTATTGTCTGTTCGTCCTGGAATAACGGATTATGCTTCTATCGAGTATGTTGATGAGAATGTAATCCTGGGGCAGGCGGAAGATCCGGAAAAAGCTTATATTGAAACAATTCTTCCGGATAAGATAAGATATAATATGAAATATATCAATCATCAGTGTCCTCAGGAATATTTTAAGATTATCTTTTTGACTCTATATCACATTATAAAATAAGAAAATATGCATGTAAAGAATCGTTTTTTTGTATTTCTTCTATCAATTTCAGTGTCCTTTCCGTTGATGGCCCAATTTACGAAAGGCATGAATTATTCGGTAGAGACAGGAATAAATTTTAGTGGAGGAGAGCATACCCCTTTATGGTTGACTGCCAATAAACAGGGCCTATCTTCCATTGAGAAAAATAACGGTTATTTACGGGCCGGTATATTTCGTCCGCTGGAAGATGATAAACACTTTTCATATGGTTTCGGGATAGATTTGGCCGGTGCTTATCATTTTACGTCGAGTTTTATTGTTCAGCAAGCCTATTTCGATTTGAAGTATCGTTGTCTCGGATTGAGTGTGGGTAGTAAAGAATATGGCAGTGAATTGAAGAATCAATTGTTAACGAGCGGGGGAATGACCTACTCCGGCAATGCGCGTCCTATCCCTCAGGTTCGTATCGGTATTCCTGAATATACATTAATCCCCGGAACAAAAGGGCTGTTTCGTATAAAAGGACACCTTTCTTATGGTATGTTTACGGATGATAATTGGCAGGAAGATTTTGTGACTCCGGGAAATAAATACACCGAACATGTCCTTTATCATTCTAAAGCACTTTTCGTTAAGCTGGGAGATTATAAGAAATTTCCTTTAGTGTTTGAAGGTGGGATTGAGATGCAGGCACAATTTGGTGGAAACGCATTCAATGTAGAATACATGGGAGAAAAGAAATATATAGATATGCCTAATAAACTTGAAGACTTTTTCAAGGTATTAATACCTTCCGGTGGAGACTCTTCAACTCCAATGGGAGAGCAGACGAATGTTTACGGTAATCATGTAGGTAGTTGGAACTTCTCATTGGGCTATCAGCTGGAGGATTGGAATGCACGGGTGTATTATGAACATTTTTTTGAGGATGCTTCTCAAATGTGGGGCGAATACGGATGGAAAGACTGTTTGGCGGGAGTGGAGATTACTTTCCCGAAAAATCGCTTTATCAGCAGCTTTGTTTATGAATATATAGGAACAAAGGATCAGTCGGGGCCTATATTCCATGATAAGACTCCGGAAATACCAGATCAGGTCAGTGCAGTGGATGAGTATTATAATCATTATATCTATACCGGATGGCAGCATTGGGGAATGGGTATCGGCAATCCGTTGATTGTAGCTCCTTTGTATAATAATGGAGATATTCGATTTATGAGTAATCGTATTAAAGGGCATCATGTGGGATTTATGGGGCAGCCTATGGCAGACTTAGGTTATCGGGTATTATTCTCTTATACCAAAAACTGGGGAGGCTACAAAGAACCTTTCAGTGAGGTGAAAGATAATATCAACGGATTGCTGGAAGTGACTTATAAACCGCATCAGTTAAAAACATGGGATTTTGTAGCGTCTTTGGCTTTTGATGCGGGAGATTTATTAGGAAAGAGTGTCGGCGGTATGATTACGGTGCGTAAGACGGGGCTATTGACAAAATCGAAATAGATTATTAGTTGGCAATAGCTTGATAATGTCGATGTGTTTTTTTATTTTTGCTCATAATTTTAATAAAAAATTCTCAAAATGGAAAAGAAAGGTATAGTAGGATTGTGTTTTATCTTATTGATTTTAGGTATATCTACCGCTAGTGCACAATCGGGAAGAAAACTGGGTACGCACAACTCCATGACTTATATGAAGCCGTGTGGAGATGCCAAGATGTTGGCGATGTGGCCGTTTGCCAAGTGCCAGAGTATGGATTACAAGCAACAATATGATTTTGGCGTTCGTTTCTACGACCTGAGGATTCGTTTTATTGACGGTACCCCTTATTTTGCTCATGGTGAAGTGGAGTTTTGTGACGTAGATGCCTATACCGTGCTCGATTATTTGAATTCAAAGGGGGACTGTGCCGTTAATCTGGTACTTGAGAATTCGAGTAAAATAGGTACGGGACAGAATGACCCATTTATTGCGCTTTGCAAAGAGAGTTTGGAGAAATATAAAAATATACATTTCACAGGTGGATGGGCTAAATATCCGGGTGACCATCCCGTTGTTTTCCAGTTTGACACTCCGGGGGTGAATCGTGATGAGAAATATAAAGTCTTCACACTACTGAATGAGGCATTGGATGAAGTAAAGAGTAAAAAATCTTCGGGACTGAAGAAAATCGGTGCCGGAGTGACAGAGTTTGCTCAACGTCCGGAAGGTTTTGCCGAATCGGATAATCCGGGTTATTGGAGTGAATGGTTGGCAGATCCAGCCAAAGAGAACGTGATTCTGATGTTGGACTTTCCGGAAAAGGGTGCGCCGGATGAATGGGTAAAAGCTCATTCCGGTAGTAGCAATACTAATTCCGATACGACGACTAAAGTCAACAATTTGTTGAAGAAACTAAAGAAGTAATAGTATAAAAACAACCTGTCCGTATGGCTCTTTAGGAGCATACGACGTCTGTTTATAACAGTGCGGTCCTCTGTTCGCAAGCGATAGGAGTTTGCAAACAGAGGACCGTATCTTTGATTATGTTTTGTTATTAGAATTTTCTAAGTGTCAGTAATGTCTTTTCTGATTTTAATATAAGTTGTTTATCGTCCAGTTTCTCTATTCCGAAACGCTCGGAGGTATTGTCTAAGCCATACACCTGAAGTTGTTCTTTTGTGGCAGATACTGCGTTGTCGGCTTTGAGACGGAAATCATAGACAAACAATGAATCCGGAGTTTGAGTAAAACGTCCCAGATATTCTATAAGACCTACTTTTTGCAATGCTAGTAGATCAAGTTGAACACTATAAAACAGTCGGTCTTCTTTTGTATCGATTGCATCTTCTCCTACCTTTTCAATCTTCATTAATTGCCACATTCCATCTAGACGTCCGTTCTTAGGAAGTTTTCCGCAGGATGACATACAAGTGATGACGATGAGGGCAAACAGTACTATTGATTTCTTCATTGTTGTCTTTGCTTTTGGAAGCAAAGATACGATAATTTGTTATATGAACAAATAAAGCAATTTATTCCTGCCTGCGTTAATCTCTGAACAATCCCCGCCTCCCTTTGTTGTGTATCGCAAATACTAAAACCTAAATTATGAAGAAATTATTGTTCTTATCTTTGTTGTTTTGCATGGCGGCGGGTGTGCACGCTCAGGGCAATATAACCGTTACCGGGAAGGTGATGGATGGAGAGATGAATGAACCCATCATCGGAGCAAATATTTTGCAGAGGGGCACGGCACATGGTGCGATAACCGATCTCGATGGAGTTTATTCGATTAGTGTACCGATGGATGCGGAGCTGGTGTTCTCGTATGTGGGGATGCAGACACAGGTGATACGGGTGGACGGGCGCCACACCATCGACGTGACGATGAAACCGGATGCCAAGACACTGGACGAAGTGGTGGTGGTGGGCTACGGAACTTCGCGTAAGCGCGACCTTACCGGATCTATCGTCTCCGTGAAAGGCGATGAGCTTACCTCCACTCCGGCATCTTCACCCGTGTCGGCTTTGCAGGGGCGTGTGCCGGGCATGAATGTCACCACTACGGGTAGTGCGGGTACGGCTCCTAGCATTACGATCCGCGGTATCGGCTCTATGGGAAATTCGAACCCTTATTATATTGTGGACGGGATGTTTACGGATAATATCGATTTTGTGAACCCCAATGATATCGAGAGCATGGAGGTGCTCAAGGATGCTTCTTCACTGGCTATGTTTGGTGTGAAGGGTGCGAACGGTATCATCATCATTACCACAAAGAAAGGTAAAGAGGGAAAGGTGCTGTTCAATTTTGACAGTTATACGGGCTTCCAGACAGTGATGAAAGGCGACCGTGTGAAGTTGGCGGACGGGAATCAGTTTACGGACTGGTATAACGAACTGCTTCGCAACTCTGCCGCCGATATGGGGGAGGGGGCTCCTTCTCCTTTCGTTCCGCAGATAGCGGGCAAGGGTACGGATTGGGTGGACGAGGTAACCCGCCGGGCCATTATCACCAATCAGTCTTTTAGCGCATCTTCGGCTACGGAGCGCAGTCATTCCTTCTTCAGCTTGGGATATTTCAAGCAAGACGGTGTAGTGAAGTATGATAATTACCAACGTGTGACGGCTCGTTTCAACACGGATTATTCTTTCAACGACTGGGCTACGGTGGGAGGCAATCTGGCTTTCAGCTATTGGGATAAGAAGACCAACTCTTTTTCGTCCTACGGGGATATTCTCACCTCTGCCGTTCGTGCGATGCCTACTTATGCGCCTTATGAGGAGAATGGAGAGTTCATGATGCCGGACCGCTTGGTGCAGGCTCGTGTCAACAATCCCTTGGCGATGGCAAAGACGGGGACGTATGACAACAAGTCGCACGGCTACCGCATGATGGGAAATGTGTTTGCCGACATTCGTCCGCTGAAGAAGCTGACGTATCACTTCGGGGCTTATCTGGATTTGGGTATCAACAGTGACAAGCTCTACAAGGAGAAGTTCCGTTATGATGCCAACTACGAGCAACCGAACTCGTCTCTTCGCCGCAATAACGAGGAGTTTACCACTTTCCAGCAGGAGCATACCCTGACGTGGGATGACAAGATAGGCGACCACCGCTTTAAGGTGATGGCGGGTTTCACGACCAATTACCAGAGTCAGGACGGCTTTTGGGCTGCACGAGACTCCATCAATGTAGCCGGAAACCAGTCCGACCTGCCCGATGAATTTCAGATGTTGGGCATGGGAAAGGTGCAGACCGCTACCAATGGCGACGGTCGCTCCGAAGAGACGCAGATCTCTTATTTCGGACGTGTGAACTACTCTTATCTCGACCGTTATATTCTCTCGGCCACGCTGCGTAGGGATGGCTCTTCCAAGTTTGCCAAAGGCAATCGCTGGGGCACATTCCCATCGGTAGGTCTGGGCTGGGTGCTTAGTGAAGAACGTTTTATGAAAGAGAATCTTCCGCGTGTAGACTTCCTGAAGCTGAAAGGGAGTTGGGGTAAACTGGGTAATGACCGCAGTAGCGGACGTTATGATTACTATCAGTTTGTGAACCCGAACGGTCAGGTGGCGGTGATCGGTAATTCGTTGATAACCTTGCCGAGCATTACGGCAATGGCAGACCCCGGACTGACGTGGGAGAAGATGGAAGGAACGGAAGTAGGTTTGGAAGGTCAGTTCTTAGGGCAACGCCTTGCTGCCGAGTTCACTTTCTTCAATCGTGTCACGAGAGACTTTCTTGCGTCTGTTCCCGTTCCCGCAGCTGTGGGCAACGGATATATGATCAGCAATGCCGGAAGTATGCGCAACCGTGGTTTTGAGTTTGCCGCCAGTTGGAACGGACAGGCAGGTGATATGACCTATACCATCACCGGAAACCTGACTTATACCAAGAATAAGGTGTTGTCTCTGGGCGATGGCAGCGATAAGGTGGATGGCCCGTGCATTACGAAAGTAGGCGAGACGATCGCTTCTTTCTACGGTTATAAGACGGCGGGCGTATTCCAGACACAGGAGGAGGTGAACGCTTACGTGAATGATAAGGGCGAGAAGATGATGCCGAATGCCAAAGCCGGTGACTTCCGTTTCAAGGATGTGAACGGTGACGGGGCTGTCAATGAGAAAGACCGTACCATTCTCGGTGCTTATTTTGCTCCGGTCACCTTCGGTGTAAGTGCCAGCTTCCAATATCATGGCTTTGATCTGGCGCTGGAACTGGCGGGAGTGGCAGGCAATGATATCTACAACTCCAAGAAAGCCCCTTATAACTTCAACCAGTTCAACTTCCTCGAAGGATGGAAAGACCGTTGGCATGGTGAAGGTACGTCCAATAAATATCCGATATTGAGCAATCAGCGTCCCGACAATATGCGTGCTTCCGATTTCTTTGTGGAAAACGGCAGCTATCTCCGCCTGCGTACCTTGCAGCTCGGATATACCTTCCCGCGTGAATGGATGCAGCGGATATACCTGAACAAACTCCGTGTGTATGTCAATGCACAAAACCTGTTTACCCTCTCGGCATTCAACGGTTGGACACCTGAGGTGGGCGGCAGTCCGCTACGCTCCGGTGTGGACGACGGTGCGCTTTATCCCATACCGGCAGCCGTTACCTTTGGCTTAAACGTAACATTCTAATCCTAATACAGACATGATTATGAAATTAAAATATATAACCGCCGCTTTGTCGGCAATGCTGCTTGCCACAGCTTGCAGCGATGATTTCCTGAACCGCAAGCCCTACGGCTCCACTACGAACGAGGATTTGGGTTTCAGCGAGAACGAACTTTATCTCGGCATGGTATTCGATACCTACGGACATCTGCGCTCGTATGATGTCTCGGCAATGCCGTTTGTGGGTGTCACCAGTGTGACGTCCGGTGATGCCGATAAGGGCAGTACGCCGACGGATTCGCCGGAGATGGGACAGTTGGCGAACTTTACTTTCAATGCAGACAACGGGCTGATCTCCGCTTGGTATACGGGAAACTTCGCAGGCGTGTCCAAGGCAAACGAAGCACTTAGCTTCCTTGCCACCGCTCCGCAGAATGATTCCATCGAGGTGATGAAGGCGGAAAGCCGTTTCATGCGTGCGCTATATTACTTTAATCTGGTTCGGGCTTTCGGCGGTATGCCTATCGTAGACCATAAGCTGGAACAAGACGAGCAGTCTCCTGCCCGTAGTTCGCTTGCTGCTACTTACGACTTTATCCGTGAGGATTTGGAGTACGCCGCTCCGCTTCTTCCGGAGAAGAGCACTGCCGGAACAAAATGGTACGGACGTGCCACGCGTGGTGCAGCCAAGGCGTATCTGGCGAAGGTGTATCTGTATCAGAAGAACTGGTCGGAGGCGTATCGTCTGACGTCGGAGATCATTACTTCCGGTGAATATAACCTGTCTACTCCTTATGATAAGATTTTTACCGAAGCGGAGGAGAACGGGTCGGAGAGTGTATTTGAGACGCAGTGCGATCAGAACATACTGTACGGACAAAGTATCGGTTCTCAATATGCCGAGGTGCAGGGCGTGCGCGGTTCGCTCAACTTGGGCTGGGGTTTCAATGTGCCTTCCCAAAGATTGTTGGATGCGTACGAGGAGGGTGATCCCCGGAAGGATGCCACGGTTATCTTCCGAGGTACGTATGTAGAACCGGGCGAACTGGTTCCTGCGGATGCGGACAATCCCTACTATAACAAGAAGGTGTATCCGTGGATAGATGAACGAAACAAACCGAACCGCGACTTCTGGAATGGTTACTGGCAGAAGGGTTCGTGGATAGATATCCGCTTGATGCGTTATGCGGATGTGGTGCTGATGAATGCGGAAGCTGCCTGTGAGTTGGGCAATACGACGGATGCGTTGGCAAAGCTGGAGATGGTCAGGGCTCGTGCCCGCGGTGGAAACAAGAATATCTTGCCGGAGGTGAAGACAACGGATATTCCGAAACTACGTGCTGCCATTCACCATGAGCGTCGTATCGAACTGGCGATGGAAGCGGAGCGTTATTTCGACCTCGTTCGCTGGGGAGAAGCGGCAGAGGTGCTTGGCAGTAAGTGGGTGGCAGGAAAGAATGAACTGTTCCCGATACCGCAAAGACAAATCGACCTGAGCGGGGGAACGCTGACGCAGAATCCGGGATGGTAGTTCGCTCGTTTGCTTGAGCGTGCTGCTGCATTTCCTCCGCTGCTCCTTCTCTGCGTGACGCTAAAGGAGGCAAACTCGCTTCGCTCAGACAAGCCTCCTTCTTCACGCGTCTCTCCGTTCATTCGCTTGACGCTGCGTAAATGATGCAGCTCTCTCAAGCAAACTCGCTGGGGTAGTGGGGTTGGGGGGAGTTTTTTAGGGGGATCTCGCTTCGCATCGAAGTAGTATGTTTTTTTGCTGCTTTCCATGTCGCTTGCTGCGCTGCGCTAGGAGATGCGATTCCACTAGGCTGCTGCGCTTCGCTGGCTATTACCGCTTGGCGAAACAAAAGAGTCTGCTACCCAAGCTCTCCCTCTGTTTATAGAGGGAGTGCCCCGTAGGGGGGAGGGAGTTCTTTCTTTAAGTTGAGAGTTGAGAATTGAGAGTTGAGAATGGGAGAAACTCCTCCGTTGCTTCGCGGCGCCTCCTTTATAAACAGAGTGGGTATTTTAGATAGCTTTGGCTATCATCGCTTGGCGAAACAAGAGGGTCTGAGACCCTTCTCAAACAAGTTGCTGTGATAGTGAGCTTTAGATATGATTTTGGGTGCGGAATGTAGTGAAAAAGATGAGGACGATTGAATACGAACATACGGTCCTTTGTCTGCAAACGATAGGAGTTTGTCATCAATCGACCGTATGTTTATTTAGTTGAGAGTTGAAAATTGAGAGTTGAAAATGGAAGAACTCCTCCGTTGCTTAGCGGTCGGAATGTGTCAAAAACCAAAGCATTCAAGTTTCCCCGCTTGAGCGGGGATTAAGGGGTGTGTAATCTTTCTTTGCTTATTAAACTGTTAGAAAAGTAACACACCCCCTACCCCCGCTCAAGCGGGGGAATTGAGAAAGCTTTGAGACAACCTCTTTGAATAATTCAGACTATCATAGACAGGAGTATTTAAAGAATACAGAGTAACGGTCTCGTAGAAAGTGGAAAAGAAGCATTCCTTAGCGCAGCGGTCTCGTAGAAAGCAACATAGAAGCATTTTCCCGGCGCAGCGTAGCAAGCGACATATCACCTCAAAGCGCAGCGCAGCAAGCGATATGGAAGGCAGCGAAGAAACATACTACTTCGATGCGCAGCGAGATTCTTCCGAATGTAGCATGGAGCGATGCGAAGCGAGCTTCTCCCGAGTATTTCCGGCATCAGTGGAGAAGCGTGAAGAAATATTGTTTCATTTCCGTAAAGAACAAAACGTTGTTTGAGCGTAGCGAGTTCGTTTTGTTCAGGAAATGGGAGAATATTTTAGCTTCGCAACGTAAGCCGGCGTTTTTTCTTTGTTTCGTTTCTTTTGTACGCACAAAAGAAATGAAAAGCCTGCGCGGCTAGAGCGCAATAAACAAAAACTAAATATAACGTTATGAAACAATTAATATTTATAGCAACCATCATCCTTTCCCTGCTGTCCTGCAAAACTGACAGCGTGAAAGACTCAAGTGGCTCGGACAATGACGGCAACTTCTCACCCGATGAGTCTTACCTGAAAGACCGTGACCTGTTGGATAAGCTCCAACAGGATGCGTTCAACTATATGTGGAACTATGCCCATCCTGTGTCCGGACTCGCTTTGGAACGGAATACGGGCAAAGATACTCCGGTTACTACCGGAGGCAGTGGCTTTGGCATTGCCGCCATCGTGGTAGGTGCGGAGCGTGGATGGATTACCCGCGAACAAGCGGTGCAACGCCTGACAAAGATCGTCTCCTTCCTGAAGGATAAGACGGAGCGTAACCAGCTTCACGGGGCTTTCCCGCATTGGCTGAACGGTGAGACGGGGAAGACCATCGCTTTCAGTCCGAAAGACAACGGGGCGGATATCGTGGAGACTTCTTTCCTGATAGAGGGGTTGCTCATCGCCCGTGCCTATTTCACGGGAGACGGGGCGGAGGAACAGCTTCGCCGGGATATTACCGGAATATGGAACGATGTGGATTGGAACTGGTTTACGAAAGGTGAGAATGACGGTCTGTACTGGCATTGGAGTCCCGATTACGGTTTCGATATGAACATGAAGATACAGGGATTCAACGAATGTATGGTGACCTACGTGCTGGCGGTTTCATCGCCTACACACCCCATCACCCGCAGGGCATACAATTATTGGACATCGGGCGAGGGATATACCGACCGGGTATACAACGGTTATCCCATCCAGGCATCCATGTTTTATACCGGTCCTCTGTTCTTTGTACATTACTCCTTTATCGGGCTTGATCCGAAACAGATGTCGGATGATTATGTGACCCGTGGTTATTGGGTACGCAATGTCACCCAGACACTTATCAACCGCGCCTATTGTCTGGAGACAGCCCCGAAAGAGAACCGTTACAGCCAGGTCTACTGGGGGCTGACGGCGAGTGATATTCAGGGCGGTTATACGGCGAGTGCACCCGATAATGACCATGCTACGGTGGCTCCTACGGCTGCACTCAGCAGTATGCCTTATACGCCTCAGTATTCCATGCAGGTATTGTGGAATATCTATAATAATTACCGGAATAAGATGTGGGGATTGTATGGGCCGTATGATGCCTTCAGTCTTCGTTATGACTGGTTTGCCAATAGCTACTTGGCTATCGACCAGCTCCCCATTCCTTGTATGATAGAGAATTACCGGAGCGGACTCCTGTGGAAGTTGTTCATGGGCGACGGGGATGTGCAGAAAGGACTTGCGGTAGCAGGCATCCATACCCCCGTGCTCAAGACCGGTTTCCCCGAGGTGGTCGTTACCTTAGAGGCGGCTCATGGCAAGTATGTGGAAGATGCTTATGACATTCGCCGCCATCCGGACAATGGGCTTTACATGATACCGTATTACGTAGAGCAGTCCGGCAAGGCAGTCTTTACGATAACAAACCGTGACGGGGTAATTGTGCGGACAATGGATGAGAGTGCGGATACAGGGCGGAATATGCTAACTTTCCCGCAGTTTGTCCGTTCGGGGGATGATGTGTATACGTTGACCATGACAGTGGGAGGAAAGGAATATAAACTTCCGATTCGATTGCATTGACGCTCGTATTCGGTACATCATAAATTAAAAAGCATCTTATTTTATTAGAACTGTATAGTGAAGAAAATAAATTCCCTCGTCCGGTATGTTGGTTTACCGGACGAGGGAAATCTCAAAATTGAATTTATACTTTGATGTGTCTGATTATATTAGTATAACATTTGAGTTGCATTGGAGTTTAATCAAATTCATCTACTATTTTATTGCCTTTCCTCCACCATGTATTAAATCTATAATTCATCTTCCATGTTGGATAATTATGTTTTATACAATTCAAAACTTTTGAAAGTTGTACTAAATCATCTTTTTTCCATTGAAATGTGTTTGGCAGATAATCATTGCATATTAATTGGATGCTTCCTTTAGGAAGAGACTTCTTCCAAAAGGTTATTTTTAAATTGAGTTTAGGAACATTCTTTTTTTTCGTAATTGCAGACTCCGTATGTAAATACTGAAAAGGAATTTTAGTTCTTCTACGGAAAAATGTAAAATAATAAATCTGTATATATTTATTCGACTCATCTATTTCTATTTTATAAATAATACGATCATCAGGGAATCGATTACCCATTCCTAAAAAGAGAATTATTGTAATCTTTAGTACATTACTAAGTTTATTATATTCATAGTATTTCTTTCATCATTGTTACAAATTGATACTTCCGTTTCTAATAGCTAAACAGAATATAATTATAGAAGACAAAAGTATCATAATAATGAATCCTATCAATAAACTCTTCATTTCGGCTTTGTTATCCTGGTCTGTTCGACCAAAAAGATTACGCTTAGAATAAAAATTAATAGCTGCCGATAGTTTTTTACTATTATAAGAATAATCATTTAAGGTTACTCGGCGCAAACTACTGTCTTTCATTTTGATATTCAACCAGTATTCCGGATTTTTCCCTATGCCAGAGCTATAAAAACAGTGATGAATCTGTTCCCAAGTTATTGTTCCTATGTCATCTGCAGTAATACCAACATTATTTATTTGTATAACTTTGTTTCTATGTCTAAAACTCATTATTAACAAGATTAATAAAATAGATGACATACCCCAAAATGCACTATTTCCTGTTGATAGTCCTTGATATGTAAAAAATAAAAAGAATGATATGTAAATAATGTACCATATTTTATTTCTATAAATGATGTAAGGCTTAGAAAAATCAAATTGGTATTCCTGATTCTTTTTTTTCATATTTAATTAGCTGAAAGATTTCCATCTTAACTACTTTATTTTTCCGATTCTATTTTTGTAACTGTATTCTGGTGTTTAGTTCAATAACTGTTTTTACATTGTAAAATCCTGATAAAGTGTACTAATTTCCGGATTTTCTCGATCATAAGCTATAACACATGTATCGCCTACAATTATTGGATACATATAGAAAGTTGGGTTACGAGGCTGATAAGATACTCGGGAACGGAACTTTTTACCATTGACAAAATATTCATAATCAACGTAATGACTTCCTTTTGTTCCTAATTTTATTTCTATAATTACAGCTTTTGTATACTCTGCATTTTTTTTCAAGGATTTCATTTGCTTGTATGCATTAGTCCCTATAATACTAACAAATGCAATGCAACTTACTATAAATATATAGTAAAACCATTCTTTTTTTAATCTCTCTAATATTTTCATATTTATTATGTTTTAAACTTTATCTACGATAAGAATTGTAAACTTGAGTAGCATCTGTTTTTTGCATACCGGGATCTTCGGGGGAAATATTATTTGTAACAGGAATATTAGTTTGATTATCTAATAAAATATTAGTTTGTCCTCCAATTATGCTACCTGTAAAATCGGCTGCGGTATTTGCACCAAATTGAAAATTTTCACCTGTGATTGTTGCTTGAACTTGTTTCAATGTTGTTTTTGTCTCTTTCGTAAGTATTGCTGCTGTTTTTGAACCCAAATCAGTTGTGATTGCTTTATCAAGACTAGAAGTTGATTTTTTCAAAATTTTACCTGGTACTACTGATACGGCGGCATCAATAGCTGCTTTAGTAAAAGTTTTATCTTGTCCTACAACTTTGACTCCTTCATTACTAGACACATCGACCATTGCATCTATAGTTATAGTTGTTGCTGTTGTTATTTTAGCAGCGGTGGACATTCCTGGTGCTACAATTGCACTAGTCACAAAAGAAGCTCCTACACTTGTATAATCAATATTCGAAACAGCCTCTCCAAAACCTTGACCATTAGCCATACCTACCATAACTTGTGCTGTAACATCTGCTGCTGCACCAATTGCCCCTTTTGCTAGTGGTACTAAAAAGAATGGGAATCTCCCGTCCGGGTCCACATTGCTTATCGGATTGTTCAAGCAATATGAATACGGCGAAACATCATAATATTTCTCTGCCAACTTATCCACTCCCCACCATTCCAATATTGCCGGGTCATACATTCTCCACCCGTAATCGTAGATGTTTACCCCATGCGTGCGGTCTAGTTCCTTGCCGTTATATTTTCTCGGCTGAATCTCCGGACCTGTTTTTTCTGCAAAGCTGAGTCCGGAAGGATAATAGTGGTTCACCTGCAACAGTCTTCCTGCATTGTCTAGAACCCCACGTATATTTCCCTGATAATCGGAGAGGTAGGTGTGATACGTGAAACGGCCTTCGCTCCCTTCACCTATATAACCGTTTTCCGTTAGGATCGTGATCTTTCCGTCTCTATAAATCGTTTCACCGCAATAATCCACTGTTTCCACGCTTTCGGTACGAGGGGTACTGCCGGGAACTGTACTTCCCAGCACCATGGAGACGGGCTCGCCGGCGGTGATATATTTCACTTGGTGCTTCACTCCCAAGGCGTCGTATGTGTACTTGATACGATGCCCGTTGGCAAAAGTGATCTTTTTGGGTAGTTGAAGTGCGTTCCATGTTATTTCATCAATACCTTTATTCTTATCTTCTATTATATTACCATTTGAATCATATCTATATTCTATTCCTTCATTCACACCATCGGTAAAATCAAAGGCTCCCTCGTAAAGTGGATCGACAGCGGAATCATTGATGCGACGTAACTGGTTCCGCGAACGGGTATAACGTAAATTATCTATCTCACCGTATTGATGTACGGCACATACATATCCGGCGCACGGGGGTCCGCCCGGTACATGGGGAGCTTCGCGCATCTCATTATGTACATCGCTCAAACCTGTCCGCACTAACGTCATTACATTTCCCATTTTATCGTAGGTGAAACTTTCATTGTAAAATGGGCCATTAACATAATCTATTTGACGGGGATTGTGGCGTGGTCCAAACTCAAAATAAGTACCTTTGCTTAAACGGTTCAAATCGTCGTATGTGTATACATATCCTCTATGCATATCATTACCGGTTCGCCAAGCCATAACCGAGATATTGCCGTTGTATTGGGGAGTACTGTTTACGGCTCCTTGACAAACCGTATTATAGTACAATTCCTGTGCGAAATCTGTTCCTGATATACTTTTCAGCCAGTTACGGATATTATAAGAATATTGTAACGTTTCTACATCATTCAGCAAAGATTGGGATTGCTTTCTGCCCAATTCGTCATAAACTATTTCCGAAAGAACCATTTCATTACGGGAACCGTTTACTCTGTGGGATACTTTCTTTAACCTTCCGGCATGATCGTATGTGTATGTATACTCCGTAGTGGTTCCTTGGTATTGAGTATTGGATTGCAAATTATATTTATGAATAATATTTCCGGCGAAATCATAACCGTAGTATTCCTGTATCTTTTTCCCGTCACTACTAATCTCTTGTTTTTGAACAAGACGGTCTTTGGCATCATAATAGAAAGCAGTGAAGATTTCTCGCCCCGAACTATCCAACATCCAGACACGTGTACCTGTCAGCAGGCTTTTGGCCGAACTTTCCGTTAAAGCCCTAAAAGTATACTTGTCATCATATCCTTCCTTGTGTTTGAAGCTCATGCCCGACATATATTGAGAGAATAAACTTTGATAATCATAATTATCATAATAGTTCACGGTATGTAATTGTATATTTCTGATACTGACATCTGAAAAGGCATACCCCGTATTCATCCATCCGCTGCCTGTAGTACGTTCTGCCGTAACCGTTTTGGTCAACTCATCCTCATATATTGAGTAATAACTGCATATACCCGTAATTACTTCTCTTCCCATCTTATCATATAAATAGAAACGACATTTGCCTTTATTGGTCTGATCTGCATCCCGGCTGAATATCATACGTCCGGTTTTATCATACGAGTAAGTTTCCAAACCTTTACCCGGAATACCTTTCGTTATACATTGCCCGTTTGAGTTGTAAATATAGATATAACTATCGTATTGCAGCTCACTTATCGGAGTTTTTTTATTCATGCCTTGTGCTATAAAGTTATCGGAAGCTACGGGAGGCATTACTACACGAAGTTTATTACTATTGTCATATACAAAGTAAGTGTCGTGGTTGACTCCGTTATTTATTCTTCTCGACAGAATCGTCCTTCCCAGATTATCCGAATATTCATAGGTGATTCTGCCGTCTTCATCGGACACTTGTTTTACAAATAGGCTGTTAGCCGGATGACTATCGGTATATACTAGATAGTTTCCATCTTCGACGACAAATCGGCAACAACTTCCTGCCTTATTGAGTGAATAATCAAAAGATATACATTTATTATTTGCAAGCCAATCTTCTCCCTGACCATATTGTTGCAATATTCGGTCGAGTGGAGAACGTTCATAGGTATTTCCTGTATGCGGTTTCTGATCATCATAAAAAGTTCTGGCTTTGGCGGATATTAAACTATAAGTGTCGGAGGCGCTCTCGCCGGAGTACGGGACCGGATTCCATTCTCGGCTTACTAAATCCAGATTCAGATACTCTATCAACTTAACCAAATCTTGTCCTGAAGGGGTTATTCCTTTATCGATGGTTCTTGTAATCCTGCCCAAACCGTCAAAACAAGTCAATGATGTTATCGAGTTTTGAGGGGTAAGGTTTATACCTCCGCTACTACCTGTCGGGACGGTCATCTGAGTCTTGGCAACATAATTGAGATTTGAATTTATAGCAGGGAAAACGACTGTTGCATCACCTAAAAAAGTTTGATACTGAGCTTCAATGTCCGTGCTCAGTATTCCATCTGTATAGATATCTTTACCTCCGCATACAAAATAGTAAATGCCTTGCGGGAGTATAGCGGAGGGATCTGCTATAGGATTATTATTTCGATCCAATAAAACACTATAAGTCGGCATATCTTTTAATGTAGTTGTAAAAATAACCTTTGCGTCTCCACTTAAATAAAATTTTAGCCAAACATCTCCGGATGATTGTTCTAAATCAGGATCAAACTGATAAGTATCTTTATATTCGTAAGTATTAAATTCCTTATGTATTTTCTCACAGTGTATTAATTCTCCTAAGTCTTCCGGATTACTTTTACCGTCTATCGGTGCAAAAGGTCTACAGGTGGTAATACTCAAATACAACCTTTGTGCTCTTTGAGAACCACCGGAACTGCCGGGACGTTGGCTACCGGTAACTGTAGACGTAATGCTATATACTCCGGGGGGCAAAGTCGTTTTTAACTCTGCTTTATTAGAACTGCCACAATCTATAGAGGTGTGAGATGTTTCATCGCCGTATCTACCGGGGCTTATTGTTATTGAAGATTGATATCCATCTTCCAGATATGAATCGCAATGACTCAGAAAAACTTCCATTCTCTTTGTTAAAGTCAATTTAACCAAAGAATTATAGGTCGTAACTCCGTTGACAATATTCCATTCAAACCCGCGACTGGTGTATTCTTCTATGGTACAAAACTTTGTAGAAGCAGGCTGTGCTTTAGCAATGCTGATAAATGATAGAAGAAATAATATTCCTATAATTGTTTTTTTCATTACTGATTTGTGTTTGAGTAGTTATATAGATAACCGTCCATAATATTTCCTAGATAATCTCTTGTATATTTCAATCTATTTAGCTGATCATACTCAAAATAAGTACTTACTCCCTTCGCATTCGTCTCACTTACCTTGCCGACAAGCGGATCAAAAGTAAATGTTCGTATTAATGCATTTTTTAGTTGCGTCCTTAACTGGTAGAGCTTTGAGGCATCGGGTGTATTTGCTTCTTCAAATTTGTCTATATCTCCTATTATCCCCATTACTTCATCCATCGATGCATTCTTTATTTCCGCAACGATATACTGATAATTGTATCCCCATAAATAAGTGATTTCTTCTTTGTCATCAATTGTTATATGTATGGGATTTCCTTTTTTATCATAATAATCATAGGTAACATGCGTTTTTACAGTTGCCGTTCCCTTACTACTTTGGTAGTTACTTATCACAGGTATACCATTGGAAATGCGATAATTATATTTTTCTTTCGAGATCCCGGTATTTTGCTTATCTGAATTGGTCATTAATTCTTCACTTAACACAATTGGGGCAATCATATTCTTATCAATCATTTCTTTGTAAACAGGGTTTGTTTCATAATCACTGGGATAGTAAAAGGATTTACGATACCATGTTTTTCCGTCATTCATTAATGATTTGATTTCTCTTGTCTGCTTTTTACTATTATATGTATATTGGGTCGTTTTCTTTAATCCGTTCGGTGCGTTATTTTCATAAGTTATTTCTGTTTCCTCAGTCAGAATGGGTGTATCTAACGGTACTAAATAGGCTGCTGTGGCAAACATTGCTGTACTACCGATATTTGTCGCATTCACTGCTTGGACAGCTCTTATATTATTAGGATGATCGTTGGAATATGAATAATTGAATTTCTTTTTCAACGAATAATTCTTATCATAAACTTCTTTAGATAATAAGAGACCTCTATCCATGCTTCGATTGATACGAGCGGTGAAGCATACATTTACCATGGTTGATAAAACTATAGCGGGCAGATCCGGAGATGTGTCGAAATTGGAATATTTATATTTAATATATCCACTCACTCTATTTTGAGTGTCGTATATAGATTCTGTTACTTCCGAATATCCAACAATAGCTCCATGACTCAAACTTTCTTCCGAAAAAGACTGAGAGGCATCCGTTTCGTATGCAACTTTAGCATATCCTAAAGTTACAATATCTATTTTATTTGGATCTATTGAATAGTGATAAATCGGCACGCTACCTAATATACCGCTGGATATAATTGTTTTATCATCGTTATAGGAATTTTGAGGATTATAATTCGTGATATATTTATAACGATAAGTTGCAGCGCGTTTATTATCACTCCAATAACTTAATTCTTTAATCCTTAACCCTCCTCCTGTATCTTTTTTAGAATTTATCAGTTGAGAAGAGTCATTTATTATCTTTTTTACATTACGTATTATAATATCTGTCCCTTTTCTCGTCTCTCCGTACACAGAGAAATCATTTGGTTCATAAACTAATTTTATATATCCTCCCGTAGGATAAGTAATTTGTTGTAGCATTCCTTTTATTAACTGATCCGGTTTAGAGTTTCTTTCCGGAGAGTAATATAAATCACTCATGTCATTTATTATATCAGGTATTAATTTTCCATATGTGCCTTTATAATATCCCCAGTGATCTGCATAATGATAATTCAGATATTTAACAGGTAGGTCATTATAAGGATAATACTCAAATTGATATGGCGGAAAAGATTCTGTTTCATTTTGTCCGAATACATGAATGGAATTTAGCCAAAAACGTTTGTCGGCATCTTCTTTGTCATATTGAAATTGTATTTTCTTCATCTGTTTATTGTCAGATTTACGCAGTAAAGTAATGGCTTTCAGTTGACTCCATTTCGGATCTAATACATTTTTTGATTGCTCTGAACGAGTAAAATCTATTTTAAAATTATTACCTTCTACTGATGCCAGATAGCGATGACCAATGGTAGATCTTTTTTCTCCGCTAAAAAAACTATAAGAGCCACTGGAAGTCCCCCAGAATCCGTTCTCATTCCATTTGAAACAATTTGTAGAATAAATCTCTTGGAAAGACACTCCTTCGTCATTGTATTCTTTTGAATAGTTGAAATATATTATATCATTACTTTGAGGAATAATGATAAAAGATAACAGCCAAGATGAATCAAATCCTTCGTATAAACCAGTTCGTTGATTTATAGAAGCACTTGTTTCTACGGTTTGAAATTGATATTGTACTCCATTAGGGTCAGTTATCTTTATATACATCCAAGCGGGATGATAATTTGAATCTCCTCCTGCATGTGACAGTTGGCTACTCATTTCTACTTTCATGTCCGGTTGTTCTACAATGTAGGGTTTTTTATCATTTCCTACATAAAAAGTACCGCTGATACCCGGTGCTTTGAAATTGAATTCGTCAGGTTCAAGGGATATTATCTCTGTTGGTCCGTTATATACATTGTCAACTAAATAAGAGTTATTATACCACTGTGGATCATTTAGTTTTTCTCCTTTTTTCCAAAAACCGCTTTCTCCATTTTCATCCGCATTTCCTTTTACTGTGCGTGTTATTACACCTCCTGCATCTAAATTCCAATTGGTACCTACCCAAGTAGTTCTATTATTGATTTGAATGCCGGTGGTGTTGTAAGTCAATTTGATAGGTAGTTTGAATCCCCCTTGTTCCACTTCCAATAGTGGAATTTCAATATTGACCTGTCCGGTGTGATAATCTACCGGGAGTTTGGCGACACTTCCCAAAGCGGCGGCTTCGGGGGATGGTGTTACAACAGGCAAAACCTGAGCTTTTATTGATGAGGAGATCATCAATAAAAACATAAATAAAAAATGTGTTTTCATTCGTGTAATGTTATTATTTTTTTATTATTTTTTCGGTTATAAATTCTTTGTTTGTTTTTACTTGTAGGAAATAAATGCCCGGAGTATAAGCGGATAAATCCATTGATTCTGTTATAAAATTATTTTGATTGGAGTTATAAGAGAGCAACTTTTGAACTTTTCCTTGAGAGTTGTATAAGGTAATATCGATTTCTGTGTCGTAAGGGATGTACATCTCCAGATACAAATTATCTACAACTACACTTGGGTAATAGTTGTATTTAATTCGGGAGTTTATTGAATCATCCGTATCTTTATGATTCTGTTTTTGGTTAATCGAATCTTTATACTGAGAATTATCATCTTTATTTTGCCGATCGGATAAGGATAACGAATCTGTTCCTAATCCGTTGCCGCTATCACTGTTTGATGAAATGGCTAAATTCTCGGGATCATTTTCCAGATAATCGTGAACATAGGGAGAGTAGAAAAAAGCTGTTTTAAAATAATCCTGCTTATTTCCGGTCTTGCACACGGCACTTTCTATGACTTCGAAGATGGGATAACGATAACCATCTGCATACCATTGGTAGGTATCTATCTGAAAAAGGATACTATCTTTCTTTAACAGATTGACAATCACTTCTTTTGATGTCAGTTCATTGGTCTCCCTCTTCTCCGGAGATAGAAGATCGCTCTTCTGCTCCGTAAAAACCTGTTTGGAATAGATTCTCGTTACATTATAAAGTGTATCATTGCTGGGAAGAATCATCATACCGACTCCGTCTGCTACGGTTTCATTCACGCCTTTTGATACCAGTTTATATTTTTGCGAGTAAGTTCCTTCTCCGTAAAAGGAATCATTAAAGCTCATGCCATAACCAAAAGGATAGATCATTCGCAATTCCGGCATGGAATATTGCATCTTTATCGTAGGATTCTCATATCCGTTCAAAAACAGAGAGTCATTGTTACAGCTATAATAATATAGAGTACGATGTTCCCTTGAAACAAAAGTGGAATCATCATAAGATTGATAACTCACCCGGCAAGAGTCATTGATGGAATACAATTGACTGAAATTCCATAAAATATCCTCACCGGAACGTCCCGGAGACTTGTACTCTACTTGTTGCTTGATTATTACATCATTCCCACGAATAAGGTTAGTGCTTTTATGTAATGGATTCTGACAGAATGCATTCGTTGCTACTAATAATAGTAGAATTGACAATTTGTTTTTCATCGTATTAAATTAGGTTGTATAATAGTCTTAGTAAGTCTATTATTTTTATTCATGCCAGAGGTAAGCAAATATAATTCAATACAAATCAAGTTTCAATAAATATTCTTATTTTATTCGATTTTTAGACGGATTCTATTTATGATATATCTGCTATTAGTAAAAATATTACTTAAATATATGCACATATGAAAGTTGGAGTATGTTTTAATAAATCACAACTATAACCGTAATAATACATCTATTCAATCAAAAAAAGATACGGGTGATTGAACACAAACATATGGTCGGTCGTTCTTATTAAGTTGAGAGTTGAGAATTGAGAATGGAAAGAACTCCTCCGTCGCTTCGCGCCACCTCCTCAATAAACAGAGGAGGAGCTTTTGGGTAGTTTAGACTATCATAAGCGGGAGCATTTAAAGAAAGCGGCAAAGAAGCATATCACTTCGATGCGCAGCGAGACTCTTCCGAATGTAGCATGGAGCGATGCGTAGCGAGTTTCTCTCGAAAACAGCGAGCTTCTCCCGAGTATTTCCGGCATTAGTGGAGAAGCGTGAAGAAATATTGTTTCATTTCCGTGAAGAACAAAACGCTGTTTGAGCGTAGCGAGTTCGTTTTGTTTAGGAAATGGAAGAATATTTCAGCTTTGCAACGTAAGCCGGCGTTTTTTCTTTGTTTCGTTTCTTTTGTACGCACAAAAGAAATGAAAAGCCTGCGCGGCTTTAGCGCAAATAAATAACCAAAACCTAGACATATAAATTATGAAACAGACCTTTAAGAGCCTAACATTCATCGGAACCATCGCCATCGCATTGGGAAGCTGTTCCGGCACGAGCTCCGACGATTACCCCCGGACTCCGTGGGGCAACGATAAACAAGTTTATGAACGTGTGGACTCCGTCATGAAGCTGATGACATTGGAGCAGAAAGTAGGGCAGATGTGCCTGCTCACCAGTAATTGGGACGTCACCGGGCCTACCATGCGCGACAATTATGCCGAGTATATCCGCTCCGGACAGGTGGGGAATATCTTCAATGCCCACACCACGAAGTACACCCGTGAGCTGCAACGTATTGCCGTCGAGGAGACAGAGCGGAAGATACCTTTGCTGTTCGGGTATGACGTGATACACGGGCATAAGACCATGTTCCCGATTTCGCTCGGGGAGAGTTGCTCATGGGATACGGTGGCCATCGGACGGGCGTCGCATATCTCGGCGGTAGAGGCGGCTGCTTCCGGCATCCACTGGACGTATGCTCCGATGGTGGACATCGTGCGTGACCCTCGTTGGGGGCGTGTTTCCGAGAGTGCCGGTGAAGATCCTTTCCTAGGGAGTTGCATCGCGGCTGTCCGTGTGAAGGCCATACAGGGAGATAATCTTGCCGATAAATACAGCGTATTGGCTTGTGTGAAACATTTTGCCGCATACGGTGCGGCACAGGCGGGGCGCGATTACCACACGGTGGACATTTCCGACCGCGAACTGCGTGACATCTATCTTCCACCGTTCAAAGCGGCGGTAGATGCAGGTGTGGGAAGTATCATGACCTCTTTCAATGAGTTGGACGGTGTGCCGGCATCTGCCAGCGATTATCTGTTCAAGACCATCCTGCGCGATGAATGGGGCTTCAAAGGTTTTGCCGTGACGGATTATACGGCTATCAACGAGCTGGTGCCTCACGGCGTGGCTGCGGATAGGGAAGAGGCGGCGTTACTGTCTATCGACGCAGGTATCGACATGGATATGGAGAGCATGGCTTACGGTGATTATCTGGTGAAGCTCGTAAAGGCGGGCAAGGTGAAGGAAAGTCAGATAGACACCGCCGTCCGCAGGATTCTTGCCATGAAAGTACGTTTGGGATTGTTTGACGACCCTTATCGCTATTGTGATCCCGAAGCAGAGCAGAAGATGATTTATGCACCCGAAAACCTCTCGGCGAGCCGTGACATGGCGCGTAAGAGTTTCGTACTGTTGAAGAATGAGAAGCAGACCTTGCCTTTGCCGCGCAACCGACACATTGTGGTCATCGGCGAATTGGCCAATACGCAGCGCGACCTGATAGGCTCATGGCAAGCTGCGGGCGACGCTTCCCGCTGCATGACGATATTGGATGCCATCCGCAGGCAGTCCGGCCCGCAGGCTACGATTACTTACGTGGAAGGTTGCAAGGTGGACGGCACTGATAAAAGCGGTTTCCCTGCTGCTGTGGCGGCTGCCCGCAATGCCGATGCGGTAGTGTTTGTGATGGGCGAGCGTTGGGATTTGACGGGTGAAGCCGCTTCCCGTTCCAACATCGATGTGCCCGGTGTGCAGACAGATTTGCTTGCGCAGTTGGCAGCATTGCCCGTACCCGTTACGGTTGTCCTGATGAATGGGCGTCCGCTTACTCTGGAGCGTGAAAGCCAATTGGCGAATGCCATTCTCGACGTATGGTATCCCGGAACGGAAGGCGGTCCGGCAGTAGCCGAAGTGCTTTTCGGAGATTACAATCCTTCCGGCAAGCTCACGATGACTTTTCCCCGCAATGTAGGGCAAGTACCTATTTATTACAACATGAAGAATACCGGACGCCCCATACAAGGTGATGAGAAATATACCAGCCGTTATCTGGATGTACCCAACACACCGTTGTATCCTTTCGGTTTCGGTCTGAGTTACACTACTTTCCAATACTCCCAACCGATTGTCAGCTCTACCACGTTGACAGACAGCGCACCGATTACCGTCTCCGTTACCGTGACCAATACCGGAGACTATGATGGTGAAGAAGTTGTACAGCTCTATGTGCAAGACTTGGTAGGCAGTGTCACCCGTCCGGTGAAGGAGTTGAAAGGGTTCCGCAAGCTGATGATAAAGAAAGGTGAGAGCGCAGATGTGAAGTTCACCCTCACCGCCGAAGACCTTGCCTTCACCCGTAAAAACAATACATGGGGCACAGAAGCCGGTGACTATAAAGTATACGTAGGAACCAACTCCGCAGATGTTCAGGAGGCTATCTTTACGCTGCAATAGTTTTCTTAATTGAGAGTTGAAAATTGAAAGTTGAAAATGAAGAAACTCCTCCGTCACTTCGTGACACCTCCTCTACAAACAGAGGAGGAGGGGCTCGGATTCTTTTGCTTCGCCAAGTGATGCTCTCCCAATATCTCTCCCTATAAGCAGAGGAGCTTTTAGATCGTTTAGACTATCATCGTAGGAGTAGTTAAAGCTCTCCCTCTGTTTATAGAGGGAGTCCCCGTAGGGGGAGGGAGTTCTTTCTTTTAGTTGAGAGTGGAAGCAACGAGATTGTGTCAAAACTATCTCAATTCCCCCGCTTGAGCGGGGGTAGGGAGTGTGTTACTTTTCCAACAGTTTAGTAATCAAGAAAGATCACACACCCCTTAATCCCCGCTCAAGCGGGGAAACTTGGATGCTTTGACTTTTGACACATTCCGTAGAAGTTAAATAGTATCCATGATACATCGGGAACAGAAATAATGCGTATATTTGATGCGACGATTGTTATAGATAATGTAAGAAAGGAGAATCAGGATATGAAGACAATGGAATTACAGAAATCTCTGCTCAACGAGGTGGCTGCCATCCTTGATAATGAGGAAATGACAGAGAAAGCCATCCGTAGCATCCGCCGGATAAGATCGAAGGCGGGTAGAGAAGAGAAGGAAGAGGAAGAAGAAGAAGCTGAGAACCTGAAGCCCTACACAATGGAGGAAATCAACGCCATGATAGATGAAAGCGAAGCCGACATTCGTGCAGGCAGAGTAATCCCGTCCGAACAAGTGTTTCGTGAGATAAGAGAGGAATTCGGGTGGAAATGAAGGTAGAATGGACTATCCGTGCAATGCGCGAACTTAGGCTTGCCGTGGGAGAATGTCGACGGATGTTCGGTGATCGGGTAGCCGAACGTTTCCTTTAGATAGCCATGGATGAGCAACGTTTGGCAAGCCATCCGCATCTGGGAGCTGTAGAACCACTGCTTGCCGCCCGTAAAGTGGCGTATCGCAATCTTGTAATACACCGGCACTATAAACTGATATATTCAATTGATAACGATACTGTTCGCATAGTAGCCCTTTGGGATACCCGTCGCAACCCCGATTCCTTATTATTAGTTGAATAAATAGAGAATTGAGAATGGAAGAACTCCTCCGCCGCTTCGCGCCACCTCCTCTATAAACAGAGGAGGAGCTTTTGAATAGTTTATCATAAACAAGAGTGTCTAAGGAAAGCAGCGAAGAAACATATCCCATCAATGCGAAGCGAGATTCTCTCGAGTATTTCCGGCATCAGTGGAGAAGCGTAAAGAAATATAGCTTCATTTCCGTCAAGAACAAAACGCTGTTTGAGCGTAGCGAGTTCGTTTTGTTCAGGAAATGGAGCTATATTTTAGCTTCGCAACGTAGCCGGCGATTTTTCTTTGTTTCGTTTCTTTTGTTCGTACAAAAGAAATGAAAATCCCAAAAACTCTCCGTATATTTGTAAAAACAATAAACCGAACCTTATGTATACCAATAAAGTAAAAAAAGTAGTAGCCGTCCATGACCTTTCCGGTGTGGGTCGCGTATCCCTTACCGTTGTCATCCCCATCCTGTCATCGATGGGCTTTCAGGTCTGCCCGCTGCCCACCGCCGTGCTGTCCAGCCATACCCAGTATCCCCGCTTCTCGTTCCTCGACCTCACGGATGAGATGGTGAAGATTATCCGTGAGTGGGAAGAGCTCGAAGTACAGTTTGATACCTTCTATACCGGTTATCTCGGTTCGCCCCGTCAGGTACAGATTGTGGACGGGTTCATCAGCGATTTCCGTACGCCGGACAGCTTGGTGGTGGTAGATCCCGTGCTGGGCGACAACGGACGCCTGTACTCCAATATAGACGCTACGATGGTCTACGAGATGCAAAAGCTCATCCATCGTGCGGACGTCATCACGCCCAATCTCACCGAACTGTTCTATCTGCTTGATAAACCTTACCGGACCGAAATCTCCGATGATGAGCTGAAATTCTATCTGCGTGAGTTGTCGGACAAAGGTCCGGAGGTCGTCATCATCACGAGTGTTCCCGTGGCAGACAACCCGCACATGACCTCCGTCTATGCCTACAACCGTAGCGGCAACCGTTATTGGAAGGTCACTTGTCCGTATCTTCCCGCACACTATCCCGGCACGGGCGATACCTTCACCAGTGTCATAACAGGTGCGCTGATGCAGGGAGACAGTCTTCCCATTGCCCTCGACCGCGCTGCGCAGTTCATCCTGCAAGGCATCCGTGCCACTTTCGGTTACGAATATGACAACCGCGAAGGCATTCTTCTGGAGAAGGTACTGCACAACTTGGATATGCCGATACAGATTAATAGTTACGAGCTGATAGGGTAACGGTTTTCCTTCCCTCATACGCCCGATTAAAAACAAACATACGGTCGATTGACGACAAACGATAGGAGTTTGCAGGCAATCGACCGTATGTCCGTACGCTTCCCGGCTACTCCGTCTTTTTCATCAAAACCGCTGGGGCGGAATAATCTTTCAGTTCCTCGTCGTCCAACTCCAACAGTACGAGATGTTTCTTATTTTTTATGCAATGTATCACACTTTGGTTGAGACGGATGTAATCGAAATGGTAGCGCATCAGCTTCAGGTGACTGAGCAGAAGTTTCAGATAAGTGGAAAGAGTTATATTGCCCGTGAGGTAACCATTTCGTACGGAGCTTTTACTGATGTCGGAGAAGTCGGCAATCTCATTGTAGGTTACATTGTTGAGCAGGTGCAGGTACTGGATTTTTTCATTGAAACTACGGCTTACTTCCTCTATGTATTCGGGGGAGACGGGGCTAGTGAGGTTTTTTTTTCTCTTGTCTTGATTGATTCATAACTTTTATTTGTTTTAAATGATTAGTAGTTAGACGTTTATAAAACGTGTCATTATAATAACACGCAAAAGTAAATATAAATGCCGAGATTTGCAGCGTAATAGGGAAATATAATAGTCATAAAATTTCCATAATCATTTCACGGCAGAATTAAATTAGGACAAAACTGTTTCCGGTTTTCACTCTTTATCCCAAAGAAATCTCCCGCCAAATATTATGTTAATAATATTTCTTTAATTCTTTACTTATTTCTTATACCTATATAAGGGGTATGGGCAAAATGTGGGCAAATATAGGGCGTACTTTTTGCTAACGGGCAGATAAGCTGATGCTTAGAGCGGGCAAATCTGTAGGCAGAAAGTGGGCATAATAGTAATAACTTAAAATAACAACAGAATGAAAAAGAAAAATGGGTATGGAGGTATGGGTAGACGGGGGCATCTGATGGTGCCCAGAGGTTTGTTGAATGAAATATTCGGTGCGCAGGAGAGTCCGGTCAGTGAGCCGCTTGCCTTTTTGTGTATGCTCACGAAGATGAACTACTCCGACCGCACGGTCAGGGGGAAACTCTTGGAGAGGGGCGCGTCGATGCTTACGCTGAATGAGTGGAGCGCGCTGTTCGGGTGGAGCAGAAGGAATACCGGCCGATTCTTCGAACTGCTGGAGGCGGAAGGAGTAATTGTCATCGACAGGAAGTGCCGCCCGCATCGTCTGCGGATAGTCGATTACGAGGAACTGTGTGCCAACCGGAAGGCGTGCGACAAGTCCGACGGGGAAGGGGAGAAGCCGCTCACGAAAGCGGAACGGATGTTCGAGGAGTTTTGGACGTGCTATCACGACGTGACGGCGCAGACACCGATGGAGAAGTACGCCGCGCAGCGGGAGTGGAAACGGATGAACCTGCGCGAACGCACGATGGCGCTGGAGAATATAGAGCAGTATTATATGTGCCTGCCTGATGTGCGCCACGTGAGAAAAGCGTATAACTATCTAAGGGACAAGAGTTATCTGATTGATTAAGAGCATGGAAAAACGAACGGAGAACAACAATCCTTCTGTCCCCGAGATAGAAGAAGCGGTGCTGGGGGCTTGCCTGATAGAGCGCAACGCCCTGCCCGAAGCAATGAAAATCATTCGTCCGGAGATGTTCCACATGGACATCCACGTGGAAATCTACCGGGCGGCGATGGCGCTCTACGGGCGTGGAGAGGCGGTGGACATACTCACCGTGACCGAGGAGCTGAAACGGATGGACGCGCTGGAGCGTGTGGGAGGGCCTTATTACATCGCCCAACTGTCCGGCAAACTGGCAAGTTCCGTGCATCTGGAGCAGCATTGCCACATCCTGCGGATGTATTATCTCCGCAGGGAGCTGATACGGGTGCTTGCCGGGATGCAGGCGCAGGCACTCGATCCTACGGTGGATTTGTACGACACGATTATCGACACGCAGCGCGAACTGACCCGCCTGATGGAGGACACGCCTTTGCAGAACAACCTGCACACGATGGCGGAAGTGATGGACGTCACCCTCGGCGAGGGCGTGGAGCGTATGCGCAAGTCGGTGAACGGTGTGACGGGCATCCCTACCGGATTGCGGGATTTGGACGAGCTGACGGGAGGCTGGCAGCGGGGCAATGTCATCTACACCGCCGCCCGTCCGGGTGACGGAAAGACGGCGCTCGACCTCTTTTTCGCCAAACAGGCTGCCATGGCGGATGTGCCCGTGGTGTACTTCACCCTGGAGATGTCCGCACGGGAGGTGGGCGACCGCTGGATGCTGTCCGAGTGCGATATCGACCCGAATGCGTGGAAGGGCGGACGGCTGACGGATGCGGAGCTGGAGACGGCACGCATCACCACCGAGCGGATGAAGCAACTGCCCATCCATGTGGACGATACGCCCTACATCAGCATCGACGAGATATGCCTCACCGCCAAGTCGCTCCATGCCAAAGGGCTGTGCCGCCTGGTGCTGGTGGACTACCTTCAGCTTTGCCGGGTGATGACCGGCGGGCGAAACCGTGAGCAGGAGGTGGCGGAGTGCAGCCGTAAGCTCAAAGCGCTGGCAAGGCGTTTGGACTGCCCCGTCATCGTGTCCAGCCAGTTAAACCGTCAGGCAGAGAGCCGTCCCGGTCAGATACCCCAAATCAACGATTTAAGGGAGAGCGGGGCGATAGAGCAGGATGCGGACATCGTGATGCTGCTCTACCGTCCCAAGCGTGCCGGCATCCTGACCGACAAGGAGAGCGGATACGCTACGGAGGGGCTGGGCATCGGCATCATCGCCAAGCATCGTAATGGTGAGACGGGCAAAGTGTACTACGGCCATAACCGCAGCATGACGAAAATAGGCGATTACGTTCCCACTGCGGAGTGGCTCATGAAGAATGTGAGGTTATTTAGGTGAGAGTTGAATAAGTTGAGAGTGGAGAGTTGGGAATTGAAAATTGAAAATGGGGAATGCGGAGTGTGTCGAAAGCCAAAGCATTCAAGTCTCCCCGCTCGAGCGGGGATTAAGGGGTGTGTGATCTTTCTTTGCTTATTAAACTGTTAGAAAATTCACACACCCCCTGCTCCCGCTCAAGCAGGGGAATTGAGATAGTTTTGACAACCTCATTCCGCGCCTGAAAAATAGAAGGCCGCTTACACCTCCTCCGGATAAAACGGTTCTCCCAAATGCCTTACAATGAGCCGCACCTCTCTCGGTGTCAGGTCTTTCCGGCACGATGAAGTGGAAAAACCACATTCGGCAAGCTCGCCCATCAGAGGCGTGCACCGCCTGATCCATCTTTTCAGCTTCTGCGAAGCCATCTCCTGAGAAAGTTCGGGGAAGTACATCATCGCCAGTTCGGACTTGCTGTAACATCTCACGGTAAATATCTCGTTTTCCATTTGCTTGTATCTTTGTTGTTATTACTCTGTAAATATACTGATTATTAGCGATATACGAAAGTAAAAGCAACTTTAGTTTTTATTATTGCCTTTTCCCTTTCACATCCCTTCAACGCCCGTCAGCCCACTAATGGCATACCGTATCTTTGCAAAGTAATCCGGTTACAACAGTATCAATAAACAGAAGAAAGCCGATGGTTCACTGATGACGCGAATCGGGCGGATACCGACAGATTCTTTATTTAAAAGATCCGTATAAATCCGCAAAATCAGTGTTGTCCGCGAACCTTGCTTCTTGATTATTCATTCTTAATTCTTAATTTAAAACAAAAGATTATGCAACAGTATGTAGTTATTGCCAGAAAGAATCCGTTGAAGATGGATGAGTCACCCCGTTACTATGCCCAGGCACGCAGTGCGAAGAAAGTAGATACAGAGAAAATCTGTCAGCGCATCAGCGAACGCTCCAGTTATTCCCCCGGAGAGTTGGAAGGGACGATAGCCGAGTTCCTGCTCGAACTGAAAAACGTGCTCGAAGAAGGTAACACGGCACAAGTAGGCAAGTTGGGTAGCTTCCGTCTGTCAGTGCGTACCGGTCAGCCCACCGATACGGTGAAAGATTTCAAGAACACGAATGTAGGCAGATGCCGTGTCATCTTCTCACCCGGTACCCATCTGGTAAATATGTGTAAAACCATGAAGTATACGCCTTATAAGAGCGAAGCGGAGAAGGAAGAAGAGGTTGTGAAACCGTCTTAAAGAAGAAATCCCGATGGTTCGCCGATGACGCGAATATGGCGGATACCAATGGATTCTTTATTTATAAGATCCGCATCTAAATCCGTCGAATCAGCGTTATCCGCGAACCTCGTTTCTTAAATTACTCATTTTAAATCAAAAAAACAATGTCAACATCAAAGAAGAACCTATGGGGAACCATCCTCAAAATTATTATTGCAGTAGCCACTTCCATCGCCGGTGCCATCGGTTTAAGTTCCTGTATGGGATGAGGTCGAGAAGAACAAACCGCCAGCCGGATCGGGTGGTCAGATATCTTATCATTCATTGCAGTGCCGGGCACAAGGAAGAAGACGCCGTTTTTCATTTCCACATATCGGCAAGCGGACATATAAGGCAGCACCTCCCGTTGAGCGAGGCAGGGCGGCATACACACGGATTCGACAGGTGCAGCATCGGCATCTGTTACGAAGGCGGAAGCGATGCCGACGGCAATCCCAAGGATACCCGTACCCGCCACCAATGTGAAGCGATGCACGCCTTAGTGACCACCTTGCAACAAGTATTCCCGAAAATCATCATACTGGGCCACGACCAACTGAAAGTATACGGAGGAAACGCCTGTCCCTGTTTCGATGTACAAAAAGAATGGGTGAGTAAGAAGTAAAGCATGCAAAAAATAAAGAACCGATAATGCCGTAGCGGAAGATATTTCCACATGCATTATCGGTTCTTCATTCTTTTATTATCCTGTCTGCCTGTCCCTGAGGATCAATGCAAGAGGAGTTTCCCGGTTATCGCACGGCGGTTGCCTGTCACTTTGAGGATGACTATACCGTGATAACCACTTGTGGAGACGGTGATTTCCCGTTGGCCTGTCGGGATTGTTTGGTTTAAAATCACCTTCCCGTCCGGTGTGCATAAGGTGACAGTAGCCGGAGAATTGTCTGCCTCGTCTGTTTGAATCTGTATAATGTCGTCATTGTAGTAGAACCGACAGAAATCCTCCGGTGTATTTTCTCCGTCACCGATGCTGCTTGGAACATCCGGCGTGCATGGTGCGGCATTGATTATTTCATTTGTTTCCGTATCGATGATTATTGCCACCACTTTCAGCTTTCCAAAATTCGTGATATTGCCGGGCAATGAATAGGTACGCTCGGTTTCGATAACGGTCAGGCGGGGAGTGGCTTGGTTAAACGCTTCTTTGTCACCTTTAAAATCGGGGAACACACTTCTACCTACATTCTTAAAGAAATATTCTCCTGCCGGAATAGGGTCGGGCAGCTTTTCTAAACCACCGTAGTCGGCACTGCTTCCCGAATAAAAGTTGGCTTGCTCATAACCCGTCACGCTGTCTTCGGCAAGGATAAATCCGAGATTGTATTTGCCCGGAATCAAATCCTTCAGAAATTTGGAGCGAGTGCTGATCGTTATCGTATTCCCTTCGTCACCGATTTTTGCGTCGGCCTCTATTCGCGCTTGCGGTTCTTCCTTCAAGACTTTCTGCATCAGCGCGTCTCCGGTCTTGTAGGGCTCGCCTATGTATGCTTTTTTACGGTTGAACACGCAGATAGGGTATTGAGTGAGGTAGGGAGAAAGCCCCGCCGCATATTCGGTCACTTGCATTTCGTCGCCGTTGTGGGCGGCGATGTCCGTGATAAGTTCCCCGTATTTTTCTTCCAGCAGTTGCAACCCGTATTGTCCCAACGGGCAGTATTGACACCACGTTCCCGTACCTTCTTCGGCTAGAACCGTACGTCTCAGGCAAACCACAAACCGTTGCAAGACCGCTTTTTCATCTTTGGTCGTAACCTCCACCTCGTAGTTCAGCGGCGTTTCGTCTTCGGGATGAAAGACGATCTCCGGCAGCTCGAAGAATGAAGTATCTTCCGGTTGGATGATTTCGTCGGGACGGTCGATAGTCTTGGTGGTTCCGTTAAACGTACATTTAACCTTGTAGCCTTCCACCGGAAAGAATCCGGAAGAGGTGATACCTCCCTTTAAAGTGATGTCACGCGGGTAGGAGACCGATTCTGGTGTGCGTGAGATGTATGTAAAGGTGTTTGCGGGTGTAAAGACTTTGATGTCGTCTATTGCCAGTAACTTCTGGTTCGTACTGTTGTTTACAAACGCGATATGGATGGTTTTACCTTCCCATGCCTGAAGAGAGAGTTTATGCGTGGTCCATGCGGTACTTTCTTTCTTAAGGGAGAAAAGCGGTTCATCGGTGAAGTCTTCGGGACGGTTGCCGCCTTCGGTGATGTACACGGAATAGCCGTCGGGATAGTCGAAGTCTATGGCGTGTGCGCGCCATGTCAGGATGCCGTATTTTCCGGTGACGGTGATGGCGGGAGTCACGAGCCAGTCGTCGGAAGTTCCCGAATCTTTGTACCATGAACCGCTGTATGCCACGCCGTTGGCCTTGCTTGTTCCTGCGTCTTCGGTGTAAGCCACCCATGCGACGCCCGCTTCGAATCCGTACTTTTTCATGCTCCTGGACGGTTCGTTTCTGTCACGGTCGAAACAGGTGAACGTTTCAGGGATGCCGTTTTCAAAGTCGCATTCGAATGCGACTTCCTGGGCGTTTACCGCCCGGGAAGTTACGCATATCAATATGCTTGCTATAATCAGATTGTTTATTTTCATTCCGGTGATTTTTTTAGTCGATGATCAGTTTACGGATATAAGTAGCGTTGCTGTCTGATATCTTCACAAGGTAAAGTCCTTTGGTGGGGGAGACGGCGATACGGTCCGTATGATCGGATGTGGCTACTTGCTTTCCGTCCGTGGTGTAGACTGCTACTTGTTCGGCTACTTTAGAAATAAGAATCTCCCGTTTGTCTGCCGACAGGGTAACTGTAAAGCCCTCTGCATTGGCGGCATTGATACTGCTGGCATTTTTGTTGACCGTATTCGACCGTGTTTTATCCGAACGGCTGTTGTTGCGGTATACGGCTTCCACGTCATAGGTATAGTCTCCATCGGCAAGCGAACTCCAGTTTTTGTCTTCATAAGCGGTAGAGCTTATCGCAGGATTGTTCAGCAAATCATTCCCCCTATAGATGTTGTAAGTGATTTTAGGGCTTTCGGCATCCGGCAGGGTAGTACCTTCGGCGTGTATGGCAAAATTCTCACGGTAATCATCACCGTAACTTTCTACGTATTCGAAAGGCAGGGAAGAATAATTCTCGCAATATACATTGGTTTGCTCCATGAAAGGATGTGCATCATCCGGCGTATAGGTGCCTAGCATCAGGTAGCTAGTGTTGGCACTGACAGCTATGACGCAACCTCTGGGGGCGTTTACGGCTTCCGGCAATTCAAATTCGCTTCGCTCGTACGGAGTGTTTTCTACGTTGTCCTGTCTGAACAATACGGTGGACGTAGGCTCTTGGTTTTCATTCAGGTCGAGTAGGATGATATTGCAGTTGTCATCTTCCGCAAGCAGCAGCCAACTGATCTTTTCGATGGAGACAGGATGCCGGTATACAACTCCGGTGATGGTGTTGCCGTCATATTCATCCGCACCGAATCCGTATCCGGAATTGTCGCTACTGTAATCGATGCTGACCATTTCGGCAGGTGCTTGCCAGCTGATCATGGCTTTGGCGCTTGCTTCCGCCTTTACCCGGTGAGGCGGTAATATTTTGTCTTTCAGCACAAAGTCTTTCGACACATTTCCCGTACGGATACTTGCAGTTTCCATCACAGGCTCGTAGTAGCTCTTGGATACTTCCAGCGTATAGTCTGTTTCAGACTCATAGACATTGAAGTTGTAAGTCCCGTCGACATCTGTCTTGGCCGTATAGGTGTTGTAACCGCTGACGGCAATATTTGCATTCGGCATCGGTTCACCGTATTCATTGGATACTTTGCCGGAAAGTTTGTATTCGGAACGTTTTTCCGTCGTCAGTTCTTTATTGAGGCTTTCCCATTTCTTCACCGTTACGGTTTCCGTGAGATCTTTGTAACCGAGTTTGGCGGCAGTAAGCGTATACGTGCCTTCCGGTATGAACTTGATTTCAAATTCTCCGTCGGCGTTTGTCAAGGATTGAAAATCCTCTCCGACAGAGACTTTCATGCCTTCTATCGGTTCGTCGGACGTGTCGTAGACTGAACCGCGTATGTTTCCTTCTTCATCGTTGCCGACGGATACAGAACGCATGAATAGGCCGTATCCTTCGGCGGTAGTGCCTTTGATGACGATCCGGTATTCTCCGGTCGGGAGATTGTTCTTATTCATGTCGATATTGACACGATAGGGAGCCGCCTCCACGTTAGTGACTGTGAAATCGCCTAAATCGGCTTTGATTTCCTTGCCTTCACCCGTCACGAGCAGGATACTGAACGTTTCGGGAGTATTGTAGTCATAGCAATGAGCATCGGCCACGACTTTATAGTGCCCGTCTTGTTGCATGGAGAGGATGGGTGAAATCAGCCAGTCGTCTCCTTCGTCTGTTCCGCCGGTATAAAGAAACTCCTGCTCTCCGGTATCTGTATTGATACCTACCAGCCAACCAAAACCGTCATTGTTACGATCTTCCACTTCCCATACGTTCATTTGTTCCGCTACGCCGAAATCACTGTCGAAAGGGATTTCCTGTGCGGGTCCGGTCACTACATAATCGGTATAAGCAGTTGCTCCCGTGCCGTCGGCATTATAAGTCTCTATCGAGTATGAATAGGCTGCCAGCGCTGTAATCGTATTGTCATTGCAAGTAGTTGCGGTCAGGTTTGTAGCGATTTCTTTTTTGTCGTTCTCGCGGACAACACGATACCGGATGGATGACTGTTCGAGGTATCCGTTATTTATACCCTCTGTGACGGCATCCCACGAAATCTTTATGGTTTTTTTATCGATTCTGTTAGCTGTGGCATTCTCAGCAGCGGCAGGAAGGTCATGTCCGATAAAAACAGATTTTGAAACAGTAGCTCCTGCGCCTATAGCATTGTAGGCTATTATTTCGTATCTATAAATGCCTGCTTTCGTAACGGTATTGTCTTCCCATTGTCCGGCGGAACCGGTTGCAGGATTATTCATCATTTCTACAATTTCTTTATCACGCAAGATCTCGATCTTTGTGATGGCATTTAAAGGACTTCCGTCATACGTTTTGTCAGGGTTGGTCCATGTCAATACGGCTTTGCCTGCTCCTTGTGCGTCCGGAGTGACAGTAAACTCGGATACGGCTGCCGGAGCTTTAGGGTCGCATAAGTCAAAGGGGATGTGAAGGGCTACCATCTGGTCATTGTCGCCTATTGTCCCCAAAGAGGTCAGGCCGGCATCCGTTGTATTAACAATATAAAGGACACTTTCGTCATTGTAATTATAAGATGCCCAATAAAGAGTATTGCTACCGCGGTCAAAATCCATACTCTGATACATAAGCGGTGTAACTCCGGTGCTTCCTATATCCGTACAATTTCCGGTCTTTATATCTATCTTGAATAATCTGCCGTCATTTTCATCGCCTACACTGGCTATACCGTATAAATTTCCGTCTTTATCTGCCGCGATGGTACGGAAGAAGTATCCCAGATCAGCAACAATTTCCTTTTGTTTCCCGGTCTGCAAATCTACACTGCGCAATCCTGAATTATCTTGTGCCTTGTTGACAAGCATGTACATGGTGGAAGTGCTGTAATCATAGGTCATGTCTATTGCTCCGAGTACGGTTTCATCTTCTATATAATCTGCTATACGCGTTAAATCACCGCTTTCCATATCAATGGAGTACAGACCTTTGGGATAAGTGCCGTCATAAAGGGCGAAGAGATAATACGTCTCTTCGGCGAAAGCACCGGCTTCGATAAATTCTGTGCTTGCTTCGCCGATTGTTTGCAAGGTGGATGGGCTGCCGGTATTGAACTTACGCAGTCCGGGATTGTCTCCCCAAGTTGTATTATTATAAACACTCCAACCGTAAATCACTTTTCCGTCCGTAGTCGTCTTCTTTATTTGATACGGCTTGAGTTGTTTATTTGACCTGATTCTCCACTTATCTGAATAGGAGTGTCTTTCTATGTTTTTACGGATTGCAATGCTTTCCGTGTTTGGTTTCATTCTAGGCTTTGTCTGTCGATTGCTGTTTTGTGCATCTGCATAAGACACATTAATAAAGAAAGCAACAAAAAGGACGAATGTACTCAGTATTGTTCTTTTCATAAGCGTGTGAGTTTATTGATTTATATTATACCGGTCATATCCGGATTGATTCACAAATTTAAGTTTTTTACGGCTATCGGCGTTTATAATAACCATAGACAAAACATAACAAATAGGGGGCTTATCGGGAAATAACCGTTTAAATAATAGACAAAACATAACAACCGATAATAATAATGCTTATATTTGTTGGCGGTGATAATGAAAAAACGTAGAAAAGTTGGTTCTGTCTATGAAAAGGCTTATTTATTTTCTTATTGAAACATTCATCTTGTTATTGATTCCTTTGTGTCTGCATGCTGAGAAAAACAGGACGTTTGAAGAGGCATTTCAAGATGCTCTTCATCTTGTTGACGGACGCTTTTTCAGAGAGAGTAAGATCGAATTTTTTGAGAATGATATATCTGATATAAAACGACTTTACGGACTTTTGAATGACGACGAATCTTCTGAAGAGTATGCCCGGATTTGTTATCTGGATGCATTTGCCAATTATTACTCCTTGATTCCCGATTATGATTATGTGGACGATCTACTCAATAAGTCGATGAAAGTGCTGACCAAGGAAGTCAGCCTTGAGTATTACGGTCGTTTGGTGTTCCTGAAAGGTGCACTCAACCGTAGGAGCAAATTTGAATATGCCGAAGCCTATAAACTATTGGAAGAGGCCCGAACAGTGTTTTCCTCGCTGAATAATGACCTCTATCTGGCTAAAACTTATCAACAGCTGGGACTACTTTGGGCCGACCTGCAAGATTACGATAAAGCAATGGAATATTATGACCTCTCGGAAAACTTGTTTCGTAACACGGCATATAATGAAAATTGTTATTATTTGCATTGTAATAAGTGTGTGATTTATTCTTTAAAAGGAGAATATGAAAGGGCTGTAAATATCATGCGTAATGATATTGAGTTTGGTGAAAACAGGAAAGACACTGCTTTCCTGTTCGTCCTTTATCATAATATCGGTCTTAATAATTATAATATGGGCAAGTATGATGTGGCATATTCTAATTATAAGAAAGCGCAGAGCTTGGTAGAAAACAGTAAAAAACCGAATAATGATTATAAAACGTTGATATATTCTAGTCTGGCTAAATATTATAATGAGCAAATGTTATATAATGAGGCATTGGCATCCTTGCTTCGCGGACATGAATACGCTTCTGTGGCGGGAATGAAATATATGGAGAATTCCATAGACGGATTGCTGTATAAAGTATATGGTAAGTTAGGCAGATATAAGGAATCGTATGAAGTTATGTCACGCTATGAGCGGATGTCGGATTCTTTAAATTTCCGTTCGAAGATTCAGGAAGTACAACGGATGAAGTATCAGGATGAACTGAATGTGCACAAACAACAGCTTCGTATAGCCGAGCAAGAATCGGCAATCCGGTTGGTAGGTTTCCTTGTCGTACTCTTGTCGCTTCTTTTGGCAGTAGGAGTTATTGTGTTTATTTGTTATGCGAATAATAAACGGCGTAAATTGCGTGATTTGGAGCAAATAAGGCTTTCGCAGCAGCTTAGTGAAGAAGAGATGCGTAATAACTTGCAACGGATGGAGTATGAAAAACTCGTTAGGGAGAAAGAACGGGAAATTGTAACGGCTAAACTTCTGGTGGCGGAGAAAAATAAATTATTGGAATTACTGTCCGATACATTCCGGCCTTTTTATCAATCGGGTGAGCTGTCGGACAAAATATGGAATGAAATTGGATATTTTATACGTAGCAACAAACGAAAGGATAAAGAATGGGATGATTTTAAAATACACTTTGAGAAAGTAGATCCTGATTTCTTTAAGAAACTGAAAACACTTTATCCGTCCTTGACGGAAAACGAACTGCATATTTGCTCTTATATAAAAATGGGTATGCGTGCCAAACAGATTGCATCTATGCTGTCGGTCAATCAGGCGAGCGTCATTACTTGTCGGTATCGCATCAAGAAAAAGATGAGTCTGCAAGATGATTCTTTGGATGATTTTATTAGGAATATCTAACCTCTGCATACAAATCTTATTTTGTTCTTCTCTCTTTTCCTCTCCTTGATTTCAAACATATATAACGTTCGCGTATATATAATATTAATGTATATCGCTTTGATGTCTGGTATGTAATCTGTCTACTTATGTTTTGCAATTCATTTGTCTTTCAGCATATTACAAAAAAGTTTCATTTATTCGCTAAAAAAAGGCGATAAAAGTTTGCAGATTATTTAAAAGTCTGTACTTTTGCACCCGCTTCGCAAGAGAGCCGGGGTATTGGGATTGACATCTTGAGTGGGCGGTAATTCCCCTTAAAAAATAAAACAAAAAAACTTGTTGAAAAGTTTGGAGTTGATTGGTTAAAGGTATTATCTTTGCACCCACGTCGCAAAAGTTCGGGCGTTTCCTTGAGTTGTTCAAGGGGATGAAAAAAGATCGAAAAAAAACTTGGAAAAGTTTTGTTTTTGAGAAATAAAGTCCTTACCTTTGCACCCGCTTTTGAGAGAAAGCATAAACCAAGAGTTCTTTGAAAGATTTACATAAACAATACAAGTAGTACAAGATCGAGGTGCTTATTTGAACAAATGAGTACTTCGGGTAAAAAAATCAAACCGTCAATTAGACATTGATAAATAACGGTCCTTGGGCAGAATTATATAAAACTTTTACAATGAAGAGTTTGATCCTGGCTCAGGATGAACGCTAGCTACAGGCTTAACA
>OHAE01000045.1_pt1 | contig 95366 bp, 75 predicted proteins | sample 1577061 | NCBI WGS metagenome assembly OHAE01 (sample SAMEA3541535, study PRJEB24748) | human gut metagenome | biome: human gut; feature: human-associated habitat; material: faeces | place: China | collected 2012
CAACTAACTCGCAATGAATTAGTTGCCTTAAATTTTATTATTTTAGGAATATCCCCACATTATTGTCACGTGTACAGTGCAAGTGATTGATAATCAGCTCTTGTTGCTTTTGAAGAAGTGAAATAAGACTGAAAAACAACTATTTTATAGAATGGCTGTGGACGATGAGTTCACGGCCATTTTTCGTATAATGTAAACTCTCAGCTTCTTCTATATTCCTGAGGTGTCGAACCAGTATGGCGTTTAAAGTATTTGCTGAAAAAAGCAGAATTCCCGAAACCTAATGAATTGGCAATTTCTTTGATGGAGAACTCGGTTGTTCTTAGTTGTGTCTTGGCATCCATGACGATCGTTGCCGCTATTATATCCGACGGGGTATGTCCGGAGGCTTTTTTGATGCAGTTACAAAAGTAGGGTAAGGTCAATCCCATACACTTGGCATAATATGTCACATCGTGCTCTTCCTTGTATTTCTTTAGTACGAATAATAAAAATCTTTTATAGATATTATTTTCTCGTGTTATAGGGATGGATTCCCATGAACTCTGTGATTGGTATAATTCACAGGCTCCTTGAGTAAATAGAAATGAAATAGCTTTTATCATTTCTTTGTTTCTCTGCAAATCTTGTAAGGGATATGCGTCAATAAACGCTTTATATATATTCTCAAAGACAGATGTATTGGCTGGTGGAATCGGAAGAACCGGATTTTCAAGAATGGTCAGCAGCAGGTTCTGCGTAAAGTTCATCGGATTAAAAATGGAAATAAATTTAGATGAAAATCCGGCAACGTAAAGTTTGATATCGGATGATACGTTATGAATCTGTATGAAACTACCCGGTAGTAATGTTATAAAATCATTCGCTTTTACTGTATATTCGGATAGATTGATGGTAGCTTGTATAGTACCTTTTGTACAAAGAATAAATAATCCGGCCTTGATTTTACAGGGGAACCTCCCGTATTGATTTAAGAGTTTTCCGGTTATGTTACTCATAATGATATAATCGACAGGCAAGTCAAATTTAGGAATCTCCGTTTTCATCATGACATCTGTTTTATTGATTACAAATATATTTATAATCTGCTAAAATCAAACTTCTTACTGTATAAAATCAAATTTGATTCATAAAAATAGAATAATTTGAAAGAAATTAGTGCTGGTTAAGGTGCTGTTTACTCTGTTTTGTGGAAGATATATTAAAAATAGAACACTTTTCATAATGCTGGATATTGCTTGAGTTAAATAAAGCAGCGAACTTTGTAGCGATTATAAAACTATAATTTGGACTGATTATGATGAAAAAGAAAAAATGGCAGAGGTTTATATTTGCGGTTTGTTTCATCGGGTTATTTACCGCTTGTGGAAATGACGATTATAACGGACCTGAACCGGATGAAGTGACGGCTAACTATTCTAATAAATTGGCGAATGGAGCAGAAGCTAATTTAGCATTGACCTATAGTGGGAATGAATTGATAGGAAAAAGTGTGTATTTTAAAACAAGAGATGCTAAAACAGCGGAAATTACACTTTTAGATATAGTTCCTGGAGAGCGGGAAGCCTCTCTGACGGATGTTGCTCTTATTCCGGTTGCAGAAGGGTACACTTTTTCTGGGGATGTAACCAGTTCTACAAATTGTAGTTTTCATTACACAGGAAAGGTGGAAAAAGGGAAATTGACAATTGATCTGGGTAATGTGCAGTTGCCTGCTAATTTGATTACCATCCAAAGAACTTGGCATACAATACCCTATACTCTCACTGAAACAACAAATATAGATCCGGAAACAGGTCTTGAGTATACCGATGAAATGCATGGGGTGCATTTTCATTCGGATAATCAATTGGCATCTTCCTATACGAATCTTCTTGAGGTTATCGGAGGTAATATCTTGGGCTCGGTACTTCGTAACGTGTATTTCAATCAAGATGGAAATATTACGGCACTTTATGCTTCCATGCCTCAAGTGAATAATTTTGCGGGGTATCTTATGCCATTGCCTATTCGACCGGAAAGTGATTATAGTTTGTCTCCACTTAATCTGGCAACTTATTATGTGAAAGACCATTCTCTTTACGTCGTTCCCAATATCGATATGATAGTTAGACTGATACAGTCTAATGCTGCCGAATCTCGCGCTACTTCCGTCTCTGAATGGGAAGAAATCTATCGGTTGATAAATAGATGGACAACGACAGGTATCCGTTTAAATATTGTTGACGACATAAAACCGGAAGTAATATTCGAAGGTTTTGTTATCAAACATATAGGAGATGTGATTCTCTATTTAGATAAGGATGAAGTGGGAATACTTTTCAAATTACTCCCATTATTGAAAGATGCTGTTCAGGATCTTCCTATGAAAGATATATTGATTCCGATGATCGATGGACTGAGTACAGGACTGATTGATTCGGAAGAGTTTGAACTTGGGATTGTTCTTTCTAAGTCGTCCATGATATCAGGAAAATAGAAACTACTAAATAAAAACTGAAGAAATGAGAAAAATATATGCTATAATCGCCATTATGATGTGCTTCAGCGGCAGCTGTTTCGCACAAATATTAAAAGGGTATATTTATGATGCCGAGACCAGTGAACCGTTAGTGGGTGCCACTGTTTCTTATAAACTTCATGGAAATCAAGGGGTAATTTCAGATGCGAACGGAGCGTATGAAATAAAACTGCCCGAAGGGGGAGTTGACTTGGTATTCAGCTATATTGGCTATGAAGATGTTTTGATGCCGATGGTTGTTAACAAACGAGAAGTTTTAGTTAAAGACATTTATATGAAAGAAAGTGCCAAGCTATTGCAAGAAGTGGTGGTTAGTGCCGGACGATTCGAACAAAAACTGAGTGATGTTACTGTTTCTATGGATGTTATTAAATCAGCGGATATTGCCCGTCAAGCTCCGGTTGATATTACTACAACTTTGCAAACTCTTCCCGGTATTGATATCGTAGATAAGCAACCTAGTATTCGTGGGGGAGGCGGTTGGACCTATAGTGTCGGCGCTCGTAGTCAGATATTGGTGGATGGAATGAGTACATTGAATCCTCAAACAGGTGCAATTAACTGGAATACCATACCTTTGGAAAATGTAGAGCAGGTAGAAGTGATTAAAGGAGCATCCAGTGTGCTCTATGGCTCTTCGGCATTGAATGGCATTATCAATGTACGTACGGCACGTCCGGAACTTACGCCGAAAACTCGTATCAGTGCTTATGTGGGTATTTATGGTGATCCTTCTAATGAGGATTATCAATGGAGTGATAAAGGATTTTGGAAAGATGGGAAATATGCTGTTAAGCCTTTGCTGAGGAATAATATATTAAGTGGAGTGCGTAATCCTGTTTATGAAGGTTATGATCTTTCTCATAGTCGCCGTATCGGTAACTTCGATGTATCAGGAAGCATGAATCTCTTTACAGATGAGAGCTATCGCCAACAGAGTTATAACAAACGTTTCCGTGTCGGTGGGAATCTGACTTATTTTCAACCGGATATGGGGATGAAAACTTTGAACTATGGTTTCAATATTGATTTCCTGTCAAATCAATATGGTGATTTCTTTATCTGGCGTTCTCCGAAAGAACCTTATCGTCCTTCACCTTTTACAAATATGGGACGTGAGGAGAATAATTTTCATATTGATCCTTTCCTGAACTTTACTAATCCGGAAAAAGCTATCACCCATAAAGTAAAAGGACGTTTTTACTATAGTAACAGTAATATAATGAAACCGACACAAGGTGCTTCCATTACAGATATTCTTGGTAATATGGGTACGGATGTGCAAGCTATACAGAATATTGCAAATGGTGATATGAGTGTCTTGTATCCGGTTATTCAGCCTGCTTTACAAGGGGATTTGAGTGGTTTGGTCGATGGCTTGTTCACTTCGTTGAGTACGGTTTTCCCTACTGCTACTACCGCTGATTATTGTGATTTGATTTCTTGGGTAATGAATAACGGATTGCCGAAAGATTTAGGTTCTGCTTTGCAAGGTAATCTGCCGAGTGATCTTGTGCCGTGGTTGTCCGGTGTTATCAATCCTTCACGTAATGATGTACCGACAAAAACCGATAGTAGTTATGATTATTATTTGGATTATCAGTTTGGTAAAAAGTTTAATGGAGGTGCACAGTTGACGGCAGGGCTTACTTATGAACATATTCGGCATTATTCCGGTACAATGGAAGAGGTGCATAATAGTGATAATGCAGCTCTCTATTTGCAATATGACCAGCGTTTCTGGGATCGTTTGAGCGTTTCTGCCGGTGTCCGTGCTGAATATTTTCGTGTAGATAGCCATTATAGAGAAGCAGAAACAAAGGTCTTTGGTACAAAAATACCGGTTCGTCCTGTTTTTCGAGCCGGATTGAATTATCAACTGGCGGATTATAGTTTTATCCGTGCCAGTTTCGGGCAAGGATATCGTAACCCTTCTATTGTTGAAAAGTATTTCCTCAAAAATATTGGTGGGGTAAGCATCTATCCGAATCTTGACTTAAAACCGGAAAAAGGGTTCAATGCGGAATTAGGATTTAAGCAAGGTTATAAATGGGGTAATCTGAAAGGTATGTTTGATGTTGCCGGATTCTATACACAATATAATAATATGATCGAGTTCCAGTTCGGGCTGTTTGATAATTCAAATAATCGGATGATAAATAGCATGGACGATGCTTGGCATATGCTAATGGGCGGACAAGGTTTTGGGATTGGAGCACAATTTCATAACGTATCCAAAGCACAGATCTATGGTGTTGAAGTGGGAACATCCGGAGAGTATGCTTTTAATAAGAATACGAAACTGCTTTATAATTTGGGCTATGTTTATTTAGAACCCCGTGATGCTGACTATAAGGCACGTAAAACGATGGAAGATACCTATACAGATCCGTTGCAGATGAAAGAGAAGAGTAATGATTCTCCTTATTTGAAATACCGTCAGAAACATACGGCTAAAGCAACGCTTGATTTTCAGTGGAAGCGTATAAACTTAGGGGTAAACATGGCTTGGAAGAGTAAGATGAAAGCAGTGGACTATATAATGCTGGATGAACGCGAAAAACCATTTGCTCGACCTGATATTATGGATTATGTACGTACTATTCTGTTTGGAAATGTAGATGGCGAAAGTCTGGCGACTTATTGGAAAAAACATAATACAGACTACTTTACGATGGATTTACGCTTTGGCGTGAAAGTAACAAAGGAAGTTGCTTTTCAGTTTATGGTTAATAATCTGCTGAATAAAGAATATAGCTATCGCCCAATGGCATTGGCTCCTCCCAGGACATTTGTGGTTAAATTAGACCTTACATTATAATTTATAGTAAAGAGAATATGGAATAGACATCGTAATAGACCATATTCTCTTTTTTCTTTTTCTTCAATTACTTCCGCTACTTCCCTAAAGGCAAATCTGCCACTACTCTTTGATTAGGAACATTTATTTTAATTAGAAACTTTTGGAATAACCAATATTTACCCGTAAACAGATAAATATTACACATAATAGAGCGTATTTAATCATTTCTTTGCAATATCAAAACATACGAAGTGTTAACTTTTAAAATTAATAAATTATGAAAAAGAAATTATTTACGCTATTAATGCTTATTTCTGCTTTTGTGTGCGGGGTTAGCGCACAAGTTACCATTTTTGATGATTCTATGGCTGATTGGATTACGGCGGGAGCACAAAATGATTCGGAACAAAAAACTCCTTTGGCTGTTGAAGACGGAACTGTAATATGGGTTGGAGGAAAATTGAATAACAGTAGTCAACCTAATGCCGGAACTTCAACAGAATATCCTAATTTTATTCGTTTTGGAAGTGCGGGACATTATTTACAAGTGCATCCAACACAGAACTTTTCAAAAGGTGGTAAGATGCAATTAACTTTTACAGCAAATACATCTAGTTCATATGTTGCAGAGGTTGCATTCCTTAAAGATGGTGTCGAAACTACTATTGGGAATATTGAAGCTTCCGGGAAAACTATAAATACAGTAAGTTTTGATTTGCCGGAATCTGTTGATGGTGATTGTGAGATAAAAGTGATACGTAAAGATATTACAATATTTATTTATGGTATTGTTTTAGAAACTAATGAAGCTGGCCCAAGCTCTGATGCAACAATCAAATCTCTTACTGTAGCTGATAATGTTGTAGAACCGGTTGAATCAGCTTATTCTTATGTATTGCCTGCTAGTTTTGATGGTACTACGGCTGAAGTCGTGATTACTCCGAATGATGCAAAATCAGTAGTAACGGTCGACTCAGATTCTGCTCCTAATACAGAAGCCGGTGCATATACAATCAATGTAACGATTGGAACTCCTGTAACAATAACAGTAACTCCTGCAACAGGTGCTGAAGATGCTTTGACTTATACATTGTCAGTAACTAAAGCTGCTAATTTAAGTTCTGATACCTCATTGAAATCGGTAATGGTAGACGACGTTGAATTGCCTGCAGGTGACGATGGCAATTATACATTGGATATAGCATTTACATATGATAAGCCTTTGAATATTGTTGCTGTTGCTAATGATGATATGGCTGATCCTGTAATAGACCAAAACAATCCGACTGTTGAAGGTGGTGCTTCTGTAGATGTTAAAATTACAGTGACCGCTGAAGATAAAACGACTAAAGACTATACATTAAAAATAACTCGTGCTGCTGCTTCAGTAGAATGTGAGTTGACTAAATTCAGTATTAACGGTTTTGTCGGAACGATTGACGAAGCTACAAAAAAGATCGGAATAAAAGTTATAAAGGATTATGATTTCTCTCATACTCCTGTGATGACAGTATCGGAAAATGCTACGGCTGTATGGAATAAAGATGCTAAGAGTGTTGTTGTTACGGCTCAGGATGGAACAACCAATGCTACATATACTGTAAATGTGGCTACAGAAAGTGTAGAAGCTTTATCTGTATTCCCGACGAATCTTTCTTTTGCTGCAGCAACTTATACAGAACCTGTAGAATGGATTTATGGTGCATCTTATAATGCGGAATTAAAAGATGCTGCTGATACAAATGTTGTTGGTGGCTATGAATTGAAGAAGGAAAATGATAATGTAGGTATTGAGGCCGGTTCTAATGTATTGAATATTTATCTTGAAAAATGTGCTACATTAACAGTTAACGTAGGTGCTACAGGCGGAAGATATGTTGTAGCTACAGTAGGTGATACAGAATGTGGTAATGCTACATTAACAAAAGGAGTTGCTTCAGATTTAGTTTGCACTGTCGATAAGAGAGAACCGGTAACAGTAGTTATCAGATCCTATAAGAATGATAAGAAAGAGGCTGCTACAGGTGGTACTCGTATTTATAGTGTAAATGTTACTGCTCCTACAGATCAACCGGACAATATCAGTAATCAGTCTGTTGAAAATGCGATGACTGTTTATTCTGTAGATGGTATTGTTTATGTATCAGTGGCTAAAGCACAGGTTGCTAATATTTACGGTATTGACGGACGCTTGGTTAAAGTTGTAGAATTGAACGAAGGTGATAATACAATCAGTGGTTTGTCAAACGGTATTTACTTGATAAATAATAAGAAAGTAGTGATTAAATAATAGAAGGGTTTATAATTCTGAATGATGGCAAGGCTTCCTTTCGTGAGAAAGGAGGCCTTGTTTGTTAGTATACTTTATAAAAACAATGTAATAGATACTGTATAAGCCGATTCGGAAGTATGCCGAGACATTTGGCGAACATAATTTGCTCAAACGGTCCTACCTTTGTTCTGAATGGCGGATACTTACTCTTGACAAGTTTACTGATTACACGACCCAGCTTTTCAGGATTACATCCCTGACGTTCGGCTTTCTCTATTATTTTCATCGTCCGCTCGAATTTCTCTTTATAATCTTTATCTTGTATCGTTATGTGGGAAACAGCACGATTGGCAGTAAAATTGGTATTGAAGTCTCCGGGCTCAACTAAACATATTTTGATATTGAATGAGCGGACTTCCTGTGCCAGTGCTTCACTGTATCCTTCGATTGCAAATTTGGAAGCGCAGTAAAATCCTTGAAACGGTACGGCGATAACTCCTCCTAAGGAACTGATATTAATTATTTTTCCATTCCTTTCTTTCCGCATGTGCGGAAGTACAGCACTGCACATCCGTACTACACCAAGAAAGTTTGTATCCATTTGCAATTTAATTTCTTCTTCTGTGGCAAGTTCTGTAGCTCCGCTTATCCCCATTCCGGCATTATTGATAAGTACGTCTATTCGTCCCTGCTCGGAAATAACCGTATTTATTGTGCGAAGTATAGATTCCGGTTGGGTGACATCCATTGCCAACATATTTATTTTGTCTTGTTTATCTGTGGCTTTCCGGCTTGTGCCATATACAATGTGTCCTTGTCGGGAAAGAGTTGTAGCCATGACTTTCCCGAATCCGGAAGAAGCACCTGTGATAAGAATAACTTTTTTATAGTCCATTTTATCTGTGATATTAGTGTGAGGGTAAAAGTAATGAATATTGAACAGAATTTGCTAATATATGGGTAATATTTGCACATAATAATATGCTATCATCTGTTTCTTTGCCGTATAAAAAACGAGAAACATTGTTATAATTTAAATTTAATACGATATGAAAAACAAATTACTTACGCTATTTGCGTTTCTTTTGGCTTTTTGCTTTGGAGTGAAAGGGCAAGAAGGCTCTGTGGGATATGAAGGGTTTACTCCAATGACGGGTGATAAAATTTGGGGTGAAAAAGGAAAACAAGTATTAATAATATTTGATCAGGGAACAGATTATGAATTAAAATTGGAATCAGCGGAAGGGAAGGTCGATGAACAAACTGTGTGTGGTGAAGCGAAAGTTCTTTGTTATGCGATTGGAGGTAACAAACATTATGTAAAGGGTTCTGTCGTTAAAGAAAATATTTATATAAGTTCATTATTATTAAATGGATCTTCTAACAAGAAAAGTTCAGACTCAGGTGCTGGTCCGGCTAGTGTATCAATTGAATTTTTTGATAGAGATGGAAAGACTATTGGACATGAAATAATAAGCTTACCATTGGCAGATGCTCAATGGGAAGCCAATAAAGTTCTTACAGTTCCGGAAAATACTGTGTCATTTCAAATAATGAGAGATGGAAGTATCAATCTCCGTTTATCTTATTTAGCTTATACACTATCAGTTCCCGGTGCCAGTACCGACAACACCCTTCATTTTTTTAAAGTTAATGGAGAAATGATAGAAGAAATCCAGGATGAAATGAATGCGACGATTCCTTTCAGCTATGATGAACCGACGATTCCTGTAGAATTTACCGTGCATGATGCAGCTAGTGTTACTATAAATGAGAATACTGTAACATCACCTGCTACTATTCCGGCACCGGAAAAAACTTCCGGAGCAAATTCTTCATCAACGATTGTTGTAACATCGGAAGATGGTACTCCTAAGGAATATACTTTAAATGTGACAAGGGCTACTGTTAGTTCTATTCCGGAACTGGGAGAAGTGACAGTTGGTGATGAAATTATAGTTTTTGCAGATGGTGAGCAATCTTATACGTATCCTGCTTTTCCTTATGGCACAACAATGTTTCCTGAAGTATTAGCAAAAGCAGCCGGAGGAAGCACCATTGAATCTGTTACGCAAGCTACAATGGAGAATCAGTTTGCAACTATTCGGGTTAAGGCAGAAGATGGAGTGGCAACAAAAGAATATACGATTAATTTTTCAGTGGCTGACCCTATTGCTGCACAGATTATAGAGGAAATTGTAGTTAAGGCTTGGGATTTTAATTGGAGTGAAGAAACATTGGAAGCCATGCGTAACGATGAAACAAATTGGCTTGCAGCTTCATCCGGTATTCGTTATTCCAATAAAATTGCCATGACAGAGTTGATTTATTCAAATGGCAGTAAAGTCGCAGAAACAAATGGCTTGGTCTTTAGTAAAGTGGGTGCTCCTGAGGAAGGTAAAGATGGAGATCTTCGCATTGATTATCCTCAAGGCGGAGCTTCGTTAACTCTTAATGGTTCAAATGTAACCATAACATTATCTTCTTTAACTGCAGGGCAAATGGTGGAAGTCATTGCATCTCCTAATACATCTACGCAAAGCGAAAAAAGAGGGGTAACTGCATCAACTAATACAAAGAAGATTGATGGTCCGGCGGAATTTATTCCGGTGGGAACTATTGGAACTTATATTTTTGAGGTTACTGAAGATGGTGATGTTGTTCTGACACAAAATAAAGGGTTAAAATGGTATTCCATCCGGATATTAAATAGCACAAATGTACCTCTTACCGCCGAAGCCCTGTCTTCTCTTTCCGATATAAGACTGAATGGTGATATTACGGAAAGTGACTTGGCATTGCTCAATGCGGCTGATCTTACAAGTATAGACCTGACCAGAGCATCATTCATTGCTGTCGGATTAAGTCCTTTGAATCCGAATTGTTTGGTTTATGCATCCGAGAAACTCGACGGTGTAAAGAATCTCGTTGTAAACGGTGAAGCTGAGGCTATTGAATTGACGGATCTTACATCAAAAGCTTTTAACTGTCCGATAGAATTTACTGCTGCTGCGGCAACATACACCCGTAGTTTTACTGCGGCAGGTATATATACCATTTGTTTACCGTTTGACGCTACGGTTCCGGAAGACGTAACCATTGAAGAGTTTAGCGGGAATAGTGGTTATACGGTTATTTTTACTCCGGTAGCAGAAATCGTTGCCAATACTCCTTATCTTATAACGGTGGCTGCTGAAACAACTGTCGATTTTAAAGCATCGGAAGGAGCGAAGATAAAGAAAACGGAATTGGTAAGTGCAAAAGGTTCTTCTACCGAGTATGAATTCTGTAACAATTTTGTTCCGATGATAAACGGAGAAGCGGAAGCAGGAAGTTACTATTTGTTGAGAGCGGATGGTTCCGGTTTCGGAAAAGCAGGCTCGGATTCTAAAGTAGGTTCGTTCCGTGGTTATATTAAACCGGTTGGAGTTGATCCTGCAAAAGCTCCGGCATTGGTTATCGGTGATGATGGCGGTGCAACAGGTCTTGAAACAGTCAATACTGATAGACTGGTTGTATATTCGGTAGATGGAGTATTAAACGTGATCACTCCGAATGCACAAAGTGTAAAAGTGTATGCTATTGACGGACGTCTTGTTCGTACCCTTCAATTAGGCGAAGGCCACAATGAAGTGTCCGGCTTGGCAAAAGGAATCTACATCGTCGATAACCGGAAAGTGGCAGTAAAGTAATAACCTTAATTCAATAATATAATTATGAATACAAAAGAATATATCAAACCGGAGACAGAAATAATAGAGATAGGATTGGAGAATGTCATTGCAACATCTAAAGAACTGAATGACGACCATAATGGCTGGGCCGGTGCTCCAAAACGTAAAAACTTCTGGAAAGATGAAGATTAATCTCTACGTCCTTCATCCTTCAGTTGCCGGAGCTTATATCTGATTAACAGCGTATTATCCTGAATGATGCCATCTTTCAGCTGAAAGATATAGGCTAATCAAAGCATCTTTCGCTTCCTTTTATCGGCTGAACCTTTTGGGGGAAGAAGCTTCAGGGTAAAATCGGTAATAATCAGATGATTACCATAAGAACTGAAGGATTGAAGGAATAATGAGAGTGATTCTGTTTTAAAGGCGTTTTTTTAAATTCACCTTGATGTTTTTTACAAACACCTCGATGTTTTTTTAAAACATCAGGTTGATTGAAAAAAGACATACGGACGATTGAAGACAAAGGTACGGTCGATTGTTTGCAAACGATAGGAGTTTGTAATCAATCGACCGTATGTTGTATAAACGTGCAAGCGGGTACCGATAAATCATCATTTAACATACTCGGCGAAACATCCCATCCGGGAGATTGTTGTAGATATATTTCGGATGATGTGGAAGTTTAAAGATTTAAAGAGTTTGAGTGACTGGCGTATCTGGAAGCTAAAGCTGATTGATGCGAGGTTGTATTTCGTCAGTATCTTTGTCGGATTGTTGACGGGATTGGTAGCTGTGCCTTATCACTATCTGCTTCAATTATTCTTCAACATCCGAAAAGAGTTTTTTAGTTCCCATCCGCATTGGTATTGGCACATTCCGGTCTTTCTGTCTTTGTGGGGAATATTGATATTGGTGGCGTGGATGGTGAAGCGGATGCCGTTGATTACAGGCGGAGGTATCCCGCAGACAAGGGGAGTGATAAACGGAAGAATCACTTACCGACATTCTTTTATCGAGTTGGTTTCGAAGTTTGTAGGTGGGGTATTGTCACTCAGTGCCGGACTCTCTTTGGGGCGTGAAGGACCTTCCGTGCAGATAGGCTCTTATGTCGGAGATTTGGTTTCGAAATGGGCGCATGTACTTTCCGGTGAGAAGAAACAACTGCTCGCTGCCGGGGCGGGAGCGGGACTTGCCGCTGCTTTTTCGGCTCCATTGTCTTCTTCTTTACTGGTTATTGAGTCGATAGAACGTTTTGATGCTCCTAAAACGGCTATCACTACTTTACTTGCAGGAGTTGTGGCGGGTGGGGTAGGCAGTTTGATTTTTATGAATAATCCCTATCACCAAATTGATGCGATAGCACCGTCGTTGGACTTCTGGATGCAGGTGAAATTGTTTGTTTTGTTGGCTGTGGTTATTTCCGTATTCGGGAAAATTCACTCTTTGTTTACTTTTCATGCAAAACGTTTATATTCCGCTGTTCATCGACCTATGTATGTCAAGATGCTCTATTTGCTGATTGTGGCGTATCTCATTTCTTTGACGGAAGTAGACCTTACGGGGGGAGGGGAGCAGTTCCTTTTAACACAAGCCGTCTTTGGGAGTGACGGAATCTGGTGGCTTACGGGGATGATGATGCTCCATTTTGTGTTCTCCACTTATTCCTTTGCTTCCGGACTTCCCGGAGGAAGTTTCATCCCGACTTTGGTGACGGGCGGGCTTTTCGGGCGTATCATTGCTCTGATACTGGTACAGAAAGGTATAATCGGTTATGAGAGTGTCAGTTATATCATGCTTATCAGTATGTCGGCATTTTTGGTGGCAGTGGTGCGTACACCGTTGACTGCTATTGTTCTGATTACCGAAATCACAGGGCATTTTGAAGTCTTTTATCCTTCCGTAGTAGTGGGGGGGCTGACTTATTACTTCACGGAGTTATTGCAGATAAAGCCGTTCAACGTTGTCTTGTATGATGAAATGATAAATACGCCGGCTTTCAAAAGTCAGAAACGTTATACACTATCGGTGGAAATAATGAATGGTTCTTATTTTGACGGGAAACAAGTGGATACCTTAAACTTGCCGGATCATTGTGTGATAATGATGATTCACCGGGATAGAAAATCATTGCAACCTGCCGGGCAGACACTTATCCCCGGTGATCAGGTACAGATTGAGATGGATGCCCAAGATATTGAGAAACTGTACGAACCTTTGGTCAGTATGGCTAATATTTATTAGAATCAAAGAGGATGTTGAAAGTATTAACTCTCTATCTTTTAGGCATGGATTACGCGAAAAAGAGTAAAGAAATAATCCGCGTAACCCGTGTCTGTAAATGATAAAAGATAGCTATTTTAGTTTTGATACCTCATATTCCTTTTATTCGAAACTTCGTAATAATTCTATCTCCTCTTTCCATAAGCTTTCGTCCGGAGTTTCCAGTATGATCGGCATATTGTCGAAGCGGGAGTCTTTCATCATTATTCTGAAGAAATCTATACCGATGAGGCCTTTACCGATGCTGTCATGCCTGTCTACATGAGATGCTAACGCCTTTTTTGAATCGTTCAGATGTATTCCACGTAAGTAGTTGAAACCGACTTGCTCGTCGAATTCGCGGAACACCTGTTCGTAATCACTTAAGAAATCATATCCTGAGGTAAAAGTATGGCAGGTATCGATACAGACACCGACACGGCTTTGGTCTTCCACACGGTCGATGATGTGTTTCAGTTGCCAAAACTCATTGCCTACATTACTGCCTTGTCCGGCAGTATTCTCAATGACAGCAGTCACGCCCGTTGTTTTTCCAAGTACGATGTTGATGGATTCCGCTACTCTGTCAAGGCATTCCTCGATAGAAATCTTATTCAGATGGCTTCCCGGATGGAAGTTCAGGAGTTTCAATCCCAGTTGTTCGCAGCGTTGCATCTCGTCCAGAAATGCCGCCCTGCTTTTTGTCAGTCCTTCCTCTTCCGGATGACCGAGGTTAATTAAATAACTATCATGCGGAAGAATGTAATCGGCCAGTAAACCGTATTTCTCGCAGTTTTCTTTAAATAGCCGGATACTTTCTTCTGTTAACGGTTTAGCTACCCATTGACGTTGGTTCTTCGTAAAAAGAGCAAATGCGTTTGCTCCTATCTCGTATGCATTGACCGGAGCAGACTCTACGCCTCCCGATGCACTGACATGTGCTCCTATATATTTCATAATTTTGTGGTTTTAGGAAAGGCTGCGCCGGAAGAGCAAATATGAAACTTCCGGCACACTCCTTTCGTTGTTTGTGACAAAGATAAAAGTTTTTCCGGTTAGAAAGAATATTGTACCGATAGATTTACTCTATTGGCATGCCTTCCCTGATCATTGAAATCGATTCGTTTGCCACGCAAATATTCGATACCTGCCTGTAGATTGGACGTGACATTCCAAAAAGCATTGGCTACGAAATAACGTCCTTTATTGAAACTCTCGGATGGATCGCTTGGATAGCCATTCTTGGAGTAAAGGCGTGATTGGCTGTAACTTGCAGACATAAATACTTTCGGGGTGATGTTATATTGCAAACCGGCATACCATCCTAGCATCGGGAGTGCCTGCATACGTCCTTCTTTTTCGGGATTGGGAACAAGGTCGACATTCAGGTTGCTGAGGTCGTTCATGAACGAACCGATTCCATGTCCGTAAGAGAACTGCCCGAAAGCCTGAAACTTTCGTAAGAAATTGAAAGTGGTAGATGCCTGTACTCCCCAACCGGCTTTTGAATGGGCTTTTTTGTCGATGTTACTGTTGTAGGTCATACTGCGTGCAATAGCACCTACACGGATATGGCTTTGAGAGTTCCAGTTATATTGTCCGTAAGCGGTGAAGTCCGGCATACGTTGGGTAGAGATTGAAAGATTGTCATTGGTCGTTCCGTTTACATCAGGCATTTCCACGCCGATTGCGGCTTTCCAATGTTTCAGGAATGAGCGTTGGTAGCTTAATTGCGTAGCGCGGTAGAAAGTCATTCCACCCGGTCCTGCAAAGTCAATGGTGGCGGGTCCCGCTGCTGCATCCATGAATAGACCGTAGGTATAACCGACTGTAAATCCGAGGAATGAAGCATAAGCATTTTGCAATTCGAAAGTGCTTCCACTGCCACGGAAGTTACCCCCTACATGAACAACGAAATCGCCCAATCGTTTGGTATGTCCCACTAATTGTAAGAAAAGGTTGGAAGTCGTGATATCCATCTGGAACTGATTGTGTGCATAATCCCCGCTTCCTCCGTTAGGGATAAGTGCCGGGTAGAAATCCACATCTTTAACAATCCCTCCGAAATCATATTCGGCAGTGGCTTTAACATAACCTCCGATACCTAAAGCGAACTTTCCTTTTCGGTCGGTTAAAATAAAGCGTGGTGCTTTAGGGTCTTGAAAACGAGGCAGTTGGTTCTCATTTAAAATGGTGATAATGTCATCTCCTGCTTTATCACGTGATATGAACATGATGGAGTTTGGCTCATCGTCCTCTATTATTACGCTTTTTTGCGCATAGCTGAAGACAGGCAGCAAGCCTGTTCCGAGTAGCACGGCTACTGATTTAAATAAATTTCCCATTTAAGTTAAGTTTTAGGTGAATATTCCTATCAACAACTTAAATGGGAAATGGTTGTATTACACAATTGTTAATGTCCTATATCTCAAAATCCGGTAAATAGTCGGATAGTTCTTTTTTTACTTTCTGCCCTTCTACTTCATCTGTAATAATGGTTTTACCTTCTTTCTTTCCGGCATCATACTCCAGAGATACTTTTTCTTTCTTGTTGCTTACACGGATTGCAGCTTTACCTTTTGGGGTGAGATTACAATGTATTTCCCAATCTCCCACTTGAAATGAATCTTCCTTGTGTATAACTTCTATATCTTTTTTGTTTGTGTCGTGGGTATCTATGATGGTAAGAAAACGAGCTACGGGTGCTTTAGGGGTAGTAGCCGAGAAATGCCAATGGTTAGGGTATTTCACGGTCTTACCTTTCTTATCGGTTACATTTTTCCAATTCGTAGGTGCACAGAAGAAAGTATCGGTGACGGCTTCTTGCATTTCTTCCGAGCAATATAAATGTGCAACAGAGACACCACCGGCGTTATTTCTTCCGGTTACGGTGATACTATTTGTTTGTTTGTCTACTTGCATTGGAAATTCGGTTGTATGTAGCAGATAGCTCCATGTAACGGGCTCTTTTCCTTCCAACTCATCATAGATGACGTAAATACCGCTTATTCCTAATTGGATAATATGGCGTCGGTACATCTTCAGACGGTTAACATCCCAACCTTTCTCCGGTGTGAATTGTGTGCCGGATAAACGGGCACGTTCCAACCATAATGGTGATGTTACCTGTCCGTAAGCATTTGATGCATCACCTACCATATAAGAAATCTTGTTGCCTTCATACCAGCGTGGAATCCATCCGTAGCCTTCCGTCCCGATTTTCTGTCCCATGCCGTTGACTAAGATGCTATTATGTGCACGGGTATTACGGTATGAGTACATACAATGGTCGTCTGTGAATCCGGTACGATGTCCGCTGCTGTAGAATATAGGTTTACCTCCATAGAAAGTGTTGAATGCGTTCTGGTTGGCGAGGGCATGCGATGTGGAACCATACGGACTGGAACGGAAAGAGAGCATTGCATTCTTTTTCGGATTACCTAATGCCGTATGCATGGTTGCCACCCCGTTTTCGTTGAAAACTTTCGCCGTTGGTAATTCATCCAGTGTATGTTCTTCTGTCGGAAATGATTTGGGAGTAATGCAACGATACCATCTGAGATCGGCGGGCTTAGCTTCAAAAGCACTGTTCAGAATATCCGGATCACGCTTTAAAATATATCGTACATAAGCAGCTGCCCACGGATTATTACATTGTCGGGCGAGCGCTTCGGCATAACCTACACGAGCTCCTGTAGGAGTATGCTTGTTTTCATGTGAGTTGCCATGTCCGGCGGCATGTGAGAACGGTGGCTGGTGATATACCACATATAATGCATTATTGTTGTACCATGGATCGGCAAAGAAATCAAAACCAGTAATACGGCTATAGAATGCCGGTACTTCAATTAATGTGCGATAGTTTACTTGGAAATAGGAGTCGCCATTATGCCATGAACCATCCGTATTTAATCCCGGCAGACGGGATATCCATTCGTTATAGCAATAATCCACCCATGTAGTGGCTTCGGGCAGTTCGCCCAAAGTGGCGAATGCAGCCATATTCAGGATACGGAAGGTCATTTGCCATACATGGTTATCTGCAATACGGTTTTCAAGATGATTGACATACTCTTCATAGAATTTATGTCCATTTTCTTGAATCGTATTTAGTAGCAGACTTTTTTCTTCCGCTGTAAGTATGTCGTAACATCCGTCGTATACGGAAGTACTCATCGATAAAATAGTGGAGAGGTTGAAGTCGCCGGCGAAATACTTACTGTTTTTCCATGATATGATTTCAGACAGGCGCTTGAATGCCTCTTGGGCATATCTGGCATCTTTAGTTAGTAAGTAGGCACGTACCATTGCTTCAATATTTGCTTCTTCACGGTCTACTATCTTACGCCCTTCGCGGATGAGAGCGGAACGTTGTTGTACAATATTGGTCAGCTTCACTACCTGAGTGGTATCGATCTCTTCTTCCAGATGTTTTAACGGATGTTGAAAACACTTGTTTGCTTTGGTGATATAAGATTTTGCTTCCGGATTGTCCTTGTTCCGTTCGATAATGTTGTCCCAGTCTTTTCTTTCCAGTAAGATGCGAGGATGGGTAGACGGGAATTTATTCAGCACCTCTTCCAGCGAAGGCGGATTGAATACCAAGGTCTTGTCATCTACATAAAAATGATAAACGGGAGACCATTCTTCTTTGCCATTCTTATCTATATAGGCGTGTTGCCAGTACCATTTCCCTTTCTCAAAAAGACGGAAAGGATTGTAGAATGCCCAATTACGTTCGGCAGTTATTACGCCTTTTGTGAATTTCGAATCGCGTGCGATGCGGATACGGTAAGTAACATGCGGTTTGACATCTTCTCCATCTACTCCGTCAAGAACTGCACCTAGATGTGGAAATTTGTCCGGCCACATGAAACGTGGAGGGTTCATTGCGATATGTTGCCCGTTGAGCGGAGAAGGTGTCTCGCGTACTTCGTGCATCAATGTCGGTTGCGTCAGATGCATGATACTTTTCTGCGCTTGTGTGTAAGGCAGGGCAAGTATCATGAACAGACCTATAATAAAAGATCGTTTATACATGATATTGTTTTATGGAATTAGGTTGGTTACATAGTATAAAATGAGAGTCAGATGATTTTATGCCATCGTAACTCTCGAAATACTATTTAAAAAGTTCGCTTAGCTTCACTGTTTTATTGTTGATTAATGGTTTAGCCCAGAAACCGATTGCCGTAATGTAAATAACAAATACGAGAATAAACAACATTCCTATACGCAAGTTTGTGGCATCTGCTATGGTGCTTACAATCAGTGGACCACCTGCTCCTCCGGCAAGTCCGGAACAAAGGATTCCGGCAAATGAACCATGATGCTTGGATGCAGAATTCAAAGCCAATGAGAATACAATGGAAAACATCATAGAGATACTGAATCCGATAGCCGGAAAGGCTATCTCTGCTATGGATAAAGGACCGTAAAGTGCACTGATTAAAAGAATGATTGTCAGTATCCCGGAATAAACCAAAATACGTTTGCTATCGAATAACTTCAATAGAAGCATTCCGATAAGACATCCGGCAGTCATACATCCCCAGAAATAACTTACAATTCTTGCTCCGGTTACCTGTGGGTCTACACCATGGTATTTTTCTAAGAACGTACTCATGAAAATGCTTGTTCCCTGTTCGGTACTTACATAGCAGAAGATGCCGAGGAAGAATAACCATACATAAGGTTTCTTGAATAACTCAAAATAAGAAGCTGTGGAACCTGCACGCTCGTCATCCTTCAGCTCAATGCGTGGGAACTTAGATATGGCTACGGCTACCAACATTATTAAAAGAATAACCGTAAATACCCAGTAAAGTGATACCCACGGAAGACTGGTCGGAGTAACGGCAGCCAAAGAATCAATGAAAATGTTTTTCCCGGCTTCATAAGTTACAGGGTCTAACTTCTTTATCAGATAAGTATATACCAATGGACTTATAAATGAAGCGATACCAAACATGAATTGTGCCAGTTCTGCTACGAATGCATAGTTTTCTTCGCCGCCTACAGCACGCTGGAGAGGATTGAGGACAGTTTGCAGCATTGCCATTCCTAATCCGATAATAAAGCAGGAGGCTAATAACATCGGGTAAGTAGGCATACAGGCAAACAGTATTGTTCCGATAAACGGCATAAGAAAACCACAGAATAATACCGGCTTTTCACCAAAACGGTCAATAAGTATTCCGGCCGGAATACTCATGATAGCATAGGCGATAAAGAAAAAGGTCGGGATAAAACCTGCCATGGCAAGGTTTGTCAGACTGAATCCGCTGATAATATCCGGAATCAATGGACCAAGTATATTCGTGATAAACGAAATCACGAACCAGAACATCATGATGAGGGTCAATAGACCAATGTTTCTTTTCATAATTTTATTCAATTGATGAGAAAACCATCCAGGCAGCTCCCATGCTACCTGCTTTATTTCCTAATTTCGCGGCCATGATGGTCGTATTTACTGCACAATCCGCCATTGCATGCTTAAGAGCCTGTTGCCGTATCATATCAATATAAAAATCTCCGGCTTCAGACAACCCGCCGCCAATAACGACTCTTTGTGGGCTAAAGATATTAATAAATCCGGCAATTCCATGCCCTAAATAGGAACAATGTTCTTCAAGGCATTTTTTTGCTATCGTATCGCCTCCTTTATATAGTGTGATAATCTTTTCGCCGTTTACTTCATTACTGTTGAAAGAGATTCCTATTTTTTTATATTGTTGTATAAAGTTACGTACTAGGGCGGAAGTTGAGGCGTAATGTTCTAAACAACCTACCGATCCGCAGGCACAAGGTTCTCCGTTGGCAATCAGTGGTACATGTCCCAGTTCTGTACCTCGATTAGCATACCCGTTGAAAAGTTTACCGTCTATGACGATAGCTCCGCCGATACCTGTTCCTACGGTAAGGAATACCACATGGGTACATCCCATACCTGCCCCATAATGCGTTTCACCCAATCCCATCAGGTTTGCATCGTTACTTAACAGTGTTGGTAATCCGGTTTCTTTTTCCATAATATCGGCCAGCGGTAGATTTTCCCATCCTTTGATGTTTTCCGCTCCGCCGAGTACCATACGGTTAGTTGCATCAGCTATTCCCGGAGTGCCGATTCCTACGCCTTTAATCGGACAGTTCTTCCGCAGTGCATAGTCCTGGACTGTTTTTACCGCTGTTACCAATTGTCTGATGACAGCTTCTGCCGATTCATTTGCGCGGGAGGAAATCTTCCCCGAAAAGAGGAAGCTTCCCTGTTGGTCTATCAATGCGTATTTGATAGATGTTCCACCTAAATCTATTCCTATTGCGTGCAACATATTAAACCCTTTCTGCCCAGATTGGCGAGCTGAATGCCCATTGCTGATCCTTTTGTCTCACTCTGACGTAATAATAATCAGTATCACGTTCCGGTTCTGTATCTTCCATATAATGTTCGAAAGTAAAGCTACTTTCAGGCATGGCACGGTTGAACAGGATGGCTTCACTTAACCAACCGATCATGAAATGAGTTTGCGATCCTTCCAATAGTTCGCCAAGTGTATGCTCGAACTTCTTTCCGTTAAATTCGGCAGTAATCTTACCGTCTTTTGGCATTGTAACATCTAAGATAACAGCTTGTGTGGCCGGAGTTGTTGTATTTGGGTTCTTGCTGGTATATAAGTCAAGTTCCGTTTCTTTGTCATTGGTAGAAAGGATACGGTTGACATGTGTATGAAACTCAGTCTCTCCTTCTTGCGGAGAAGTGAAAGCTGCCCCACGGAAACATGGGATAACGTTATGGATTACACCTTTATCTATACCTAATTTCCCCTGCCAGTGGACGTATTGCTCTTCGCGGTTCCATCCGAATTCCATTTTAACTTTGCAACGTACATTGTTGCCTTCAGGCATAACCGGAATGTGAGGGCCGTTCATACGTGCTAATACCCTGCCGTTTTTGATAATGTCGATATAATCAATACAACTTTCTCCTTCTACATTCAGATAAATGCGACGGCTATTACCACGAACGACATCTCCCATGAAGGCATCATTCAAGCGGAAATCAATGTTGATTTTATCACCGGTAGCACAGCATACATGGCGTGTACGAAGCGCATCCCAAATTGCATCACGGGTGAGAGAAGGGGCTAATATTCCTATACGTCCGTCACCATAACTTCCCGGATAACCGGAATGTTGGTCGGTAGAACCCATGATACCAAATTTGTGGCCTTGTTCCAAACCATACTGGATAGTACCTTCCCAATGACGTGGACCCATATCGTGAAGATATGGATAATCTCCCATATCGCTTTCTGCCAGTCCGTGGCGGGAATACATCTCGACAAATGGAGTTTGGTCGCCTTCGGTAAAGAATTTCCAATTATATCCACGATAACCTTCTTGGTAACCCATGTGGTGAGGAGTGATGAATACTTTTTCATTTTTCAGTTTCTGTTTCCAGTCTTCTACTGAAGTACATTCTACCAAAGGAACATCAATGTCATGCCATAATGCAACATGGTCACCATGTTCCATACTGTGACACTCATATCCTGTAAAGGTCAGGAATTCCCCTTCCTTATTATATTCCTTTGTCATGGCAATGTACTTATCGTAATTACCATTTCGCAAACGCTTGAAAGCACCGGTATGGTAATCTATTACCCATTTTAAGCGAGGATCGTCAGCCCCCGGAATATCCGGCCACATGGCATGAGGAGTAACGCTGACAAAATCAAGTTGACCTTTTGCCGCTTCGAATGCATCGCGCATATCTCCGTGTCCGTAAGTTATATTGCAGTGGTTATGTAAGTCACCCCAAAACATTTTTAGGTTACTTGGTGACGGCATTATCTTTTTTGCTTCTTTACTTCCTTGTATGCATGAGTTCAGTAAGCTGCCTGATGCCGCTAATCCTAACATAGACCAACCGGTATTACGCAAAAATTTTCTTCTATCCATAGTATTTATTGTTATGAGTTGATATTATTCTGTTTTATTTTATTGTTATACAATCTTAATGTCTTTCCTGATAACGGCGGTCACCATGAAACAACACTCTTTCTTTCTCTGTAGGATCTGTGTCACCGTACTGTTGCTGTGTCTCTTCAAGAAGCTTCATTAGTTCAGCCTGTTTCTCAGCGTACTCCGGTTTACCATATATATTATTCATTTCCTTAGGATCTGTTTTCATATTATACATTTCCCATTCGTCTATATCATTATAGAAATGAATTAGTTTGAAATCTTGAGTGCGTATTCCATAATGCCTTTTTACCATGTGTTCGGCAGGATATTCATAGTAATGATAATAGGCAGCCTTACGCCAATTTGCCGGAGTTTTGCCTTCTTTATCCCATATCGGCTTTAAAGAGACTCCTTGAATATCTTTCGGTATTTCTATACCGGCGTAATCGAGGAAAGTAGGAGCGAAATCTACATTCATGCAAATAGCGTTTGAAGTGCTTCTTGCTTTGATAGCTTTAGGGTAACGGATGATAAATGGCATACGTTGACATTCTTCGTACATGAAACGTTTGTCAAACCAGCCATGTTCACCCAAGAAGAATCCCTGGTCGGAAGTATAAACAATGATTGTGTTATCTAATTCTCCTATTTCTTCCAAGTATTTTAAAAGGCGTCCAATATTCTCATCGACAGCTAATACTGTTGCTAGATAGTCGCGCATATATTGTTGGTACTTCCAGCTGATGAGTTCTTTTTCATTCATGTTTCCTTTGCGGTACTCTGTAATTCGTTGTGCATAAGCTGAATCCCACTTTTCCTGCTCTGCGGGAGTCATGCGCATATACACTTGTTTGAACTTGTTGCTGTCCGGTAATGCCAATATCTCATTATGCTTTAATAATTTCAAATCCCAATCATCCCGTAGTGTATGGGCAATACTCATATCTTGTTCGTGGGCAGCACGGCCACGTCCGTCATAATTATCAAATAAATTGGACGGTTCCGGGAAAGTCGTATTATTGAAAATACCTAAGTAACGTTGTGCAGGCATCCAATCGCGATGCGGAGCCTTTTGATGATACATCATCATAAAAGGTTTGTTCTTGTCGCGTCCTTCCAACCATTTGATGGCTTTGTCTGTGATAATGTCAGTTACGTATCCTTGTTCTTGTATTTCTTTACCCATCTCGTGGAAGTCGGGCTGGTAATAATCGCCTTGTTCTTCTTGTCCGCTGAGAATGCTCCAAAAATCGAAGCCTTGCGGTTCGGAAATAAGATGCCACTTTCCTATCATAGCAGTTTGGTAACCGGCTTTCTGTAGCAATTTTGGGAAAGTCTGTTGGTCACCGTCAAATCTGCATGCGTTGTCCGTGAAACCGTTTACGTGGCTGAACTTACCTGTGAGGATACAAGCTCTCGAAGGACCGGATAGTGCATTTACCGCATAACAGTTATCCATACGAATACCTTCATCGGCTATACGATCCATATTAGGTGTTTGAATCAGGTTGCCACCGTAACAAGACATTGCTTGTGTTGTGTGGTCGTCCGTCATCATAAATATTATATTAGGGCGCTTGACCTCTTTTTTGTCCCCTCCGCATGAAGCAAGTGTTAATGCGGTAAGCGGGATTAATAATGCGGTTTGATTTGTTCTCATGATATGTCTTATTTATTTAATTTGAATATTTGTTGTTCATTATCTATCGTTATCTTCAAGAAATATATGCCATTGGGCAGAGGTTTAATGTTTATGACTGTTTTTTCTTTGTTCTCTTTTCCGGTACGGATCGTTTTTCCGCTAATATCCATTAATGTCCATGCGTATTCTTTTGTCTCTGATAGCAGTATGTTGCATTGATCATTTGATATAAATGTGTGAATGGTTGTTTTATTTATGTTTTTATCGCAATTGTTGGTACTGCCGTTGTTTAGTTTTACACGATAGGTTTTACCATCGCGGGCAGTCGGGTAATAAAGAGTGGTAATACCATTCTGGCTATTGACAGATATTTCACTATTATCTTCTTTTGATTTTGTATAAACTCCATTAAGCTCAATAATGATTTCGGATGCTGTACTCTCCGCTTTTTCTATTTCTTCGTCAATCTGGTCATTATTAGCTGCGCTTGGTCTATTCATGTCGGGATTGCTGAAAGCTACTTCAGTCGTTCCGTCACATTCTTTAGTCATGACTAATAAAGGAATGTTTACTTTATGTATGTTACAAATATCTACTTCTTTATCTTTTTCGAAAATAGAAGCTGCCAATATTTTGTCATCTAAATGATAAATGGCATGAGCTGTTTTATCTTGCCTTAGTACTTTAATAGGTTGATTAGTTTTGTATTGTGTGACTTGTTCGTCCGTCGGTTTAATCAACCATGTGTAATTATAGCTTTGTGGAGTAGATATGTCTGTACCGTGATTAATGAATGCGGTACAATAATTATCGTTCATTTTAAATTGCACTTTACCGTCAACAATATATGCATTACCAAAATTATCCTTAATGAGGGGATTTTTGTCGGACGTCATTTCTTTAGTTACGCTTTGTCTGTTTACAGTAATAGCACTATTATTTTGAATATTATTCTGAAATAAAGTGGTACAGAAATAAGGTGCATTTTTGGTATCTGTAATGTTACTTCCCATGCAGTATACTACATTTCCGAATACGAAAATAGATTTGTCGGCACGGAATGTTCCACTTATTTCTTTATCATGTATTTTATTGGTAAACATGGCGTGATTATCATCAAATCCAATTCCTCCCAAAAAAGTTTCATCAGAGAAATTACGGTGCTTACTTAAAACATTGTAGTCTAAATCCTCATCGGAAATATATCTGACTGTCGTTCCCGGAATATTTCTCCAATCCCATGTTTCGTTATTCTTCGTTTCATCAACAGTTAGTTTACAACTGCGATATCCGTTTATTAAATCGGTGTACTCTATATTTCCATAACTAAGATAACGCCCGTATATATTTTCCGTACCGGAGCTTTCATAATCCCAGATGTAACTGCTGAATCCTTTTATTGTAAATACCCATTCCGGTTGTCGTACGATTAGTAAGCCGGAGTATGGCATATATTTCGTGCCTGTTGGATTTTTCTCAGCCTCGCCGTTGAGAGCTTCCGCATCTAATATGGCGGCTATTTCGCCATAAGTAGTGCAATAACAGATATCGGTCTTTGCACTGCTGATGTAATCTTTTACAATTTCATTCTCGGGATTCCATAAACGTTTGAAAGCTGCAATGACTTCTGCATCATTCTTAGATAAAGCGAGGTAAGCAAATGCCGGAATTAATTGCTGTAGAATCTCTGTTTGGTGTGGAAAGCGGCCTCCCGTAGCTCCGGGTATATTATATACTGCACTAAGAAACCGGAAATTCAATATGGCTTCTTTTAGATTTTGATAACTTTCTTCGTTCAGGGCAAACGGGGTATCGTGCAAAATATAGTATAGGAAACACCCAACATATAATACTTGGGGGTAATAAGCACTATAATATGGTCCGTGGTGATGATAACCCGAACCATCTGGCTTTAGCGAGCCAAGATATCCTTGAGCACGTGCCAATGCATTATTCATGTAGTTTTGAAATGAAATCAGAGCTGTTGTCCGTTCTCCCTCGTCACTAAGAGTTAATGCATAGAATAATTTGGGAATAGCTAGTGCACGGATATAATCGGCCAGTTCTCCCGGATTCTCAGGCGTAATATATGTAGTCCCGAATCTGGTGAACCAGCGTTCAGCATCGGATATTTTTCTTGCTAAATCAGTATCCAATTCTTTTCGTAGCATGAATGCTGAATGGAAATAACCGGCACTACGTAGCATTTCAAAACGGAGTGTTCCTAGTGAACTGCCGTCTGCCCATCCTTGGTCATAATACCAGTTAAGAAGTTCGAGAACTTTATCTTTGCTGGTAGTATTACCATTCTTTTTATAATCATAAGCCAGTTGTATCATGAGGTTTTCACCAATATCACGAGAACTGACTACTGTGGCACCATCTATTTGTTTATTATGATAATGGTCGTAGGGGAGTAGACCTGATTCTTTGATAACAGGTTTGCTTGACGTTCCGGTATTGATACGTATGGTACCGTTATTGTTGATTGTATATTCTCTGTTTATTCCTTTGCTTATGTATGATGTGATAGATTTATCCCGTTGTTTATAAATGGAATTACTGTTATATTTATCATTTCCCAAATACCAATTATCCAATCTTTTTTCTATTTCTATAAATGCCGCTTTTTGAGCATTAGTAGGTGGCATTGGACTTGGATTTTGTATATTACGTACTTCCAGATAACTATCTATACCTTTGTTCTCGTTTACGGTATATTGGAAGTCTGACATTTTCTCCCAGGATACATTACTTGTAAACTCAAAGAAGTCAAAGAGCAATCTTCCGCTTCCTTCCTCCGGAGCACATATTTTCATTATAGAAATGTTACCTTTGTCCGTATCGGGTAATCCCATATCATTGACATATTCCGCCCAAATGCATCTCCAACCTTTAAAGTTTAATTTTATCGGTAGACTACAGCAATTGTTGTTATTTGTTTTTTGAAAGTTTATTATAATGGAAGCGTTTGTCGGTGTGTCATTATATATCCAAAATCTTATGCCTCCTTTTTTATCAGAAGATGTGCTTGTGATGTTGGAATCTGTAACAGTTAATATGCTTCCTGCATTCCAGTCCCAGCATAACGATGATTTTCCTAATTTTGCTTTTTCCTGACTAATACTAAGTATACCTTTGGATGCGTTCCAGCCTGTAGGTATATTACCTTCAAAAGAATAAAGACTATCTGCGTTGATTGTAGTTAGAGGAAGTGCTAATAATGCAAATAGAACTATATTTAGAATGTGCCTTCTCATAGTTTCAGGAATATGATATTTTAATGGTAATATCCTTCCACAGGAAATAAGATTTCCTGTGGAAGGTGCTTCACCTTTTAACGGTTTAGCAGATAGTTAAGGTTGTATTTTTGCTTGTCTATTTTAACATTGAGCTCCAGAGCGTTTTCATCGAATTTCTTGTTCTTGAATTCTGCAGAAATCTTCGGGGCTTTTCCATCATTTACAGGATAAATAACTGTAATGTAACGGACAGCCTCGTCGCTGTCTTTGTTTACATTGAAGGCGACAGCTGTACGTTCTACTTTTTTACGATAGGCTGTTGAACGCCAACCTTCTTCAGGTTTCATTGTCATTTCTTTAGAACCAAAACATTGCAATGTCACATTACTGTTACCTTCAAATGCACTTGTCAGAGCGTTATTCTTTAAGTCTAAATTTACTTTACCCTCACATAATTGGAAGTGAACATCTACATTTCCTTTAGCCGAACCTATAGCTTCGTCTACGATTACAAAGAATTTGTTATCGACAAAGAAAATAGAACGTCTGTGCTTCAGATCTTTGTAACTTTCATTTTCTGTAACCAATATCTGTGTCTTGCTTTCACCATCCCAAAGTAATGTCTTGGAATTTGTCGTTTCCAGGTTCTTGTTGTCTAATGTTAACGTGTTGTGTACCATTGTCTGGCGGAACCAGTTCCTCCACTTCATTACTTCATCATCACCGGCGTATACATAGCTCCCTGAATCCGGGAATAAATTCTTTCCATTCATCCATAATTCGAATGTTCCATTATCCGGTTGGCAATGCCAAAATGCTTTAGGACCGGCTTTTACAACCATAACTGTTGCTGGATCAGTCCATGCGTTACGGAAGATAAAGAATCCGGAAGTTTTAAATGCTTTGGATAAGTACGGAGGTAATTCGCCTTTCTTGCCATCTGTTGCAAAGTATTTGATATATGGGTTTTTAGGATATACTTTAGACCATTTCTTGAAGTCTTTGATTACTTCGTTTTTTGTTGTAATCTTAGCATCGCTGAAACAAGGATTGGTATAATCAGGAAAACAAAGATTCATGTAAATCATGATCATTTTTTCTACCATATCCAGGTAATGTTGAGGAAATTCATTCTTGAATCCGTTTACGTCAGCAACTTGTATTGCTTTATAGAATATGTTGATAGCAGCAAGGTGGTAGTGTGGGTCGAGTTCAAACTGACCTCCGTCATCATAAACCTGTACGTCTATTTCTCTATTTAGAATATCAATCCCGCTTTTTCTCCATGACATAGCATCTTTGAATTCCGGAAAGAATGCTCCGGCATAAAGCATACGTTGTGCTTCGAACAAGAGATGATTCCCTTGATTTGAATAGTTATTCAGGATATGAACAGCATGTTTATGGTAATTTACCAAGAATTCGGTCAGGAATTCAGGTGTGAAATTAGGAGAATCTACAAAATAGAGGAACTGTCCTGTTTGGTCTTGCAGGCGGTTACTAACTTCTAATGGACGCCATGCAAAGCGAACATTTTCTGCCGCGCCCTTAATTTCTCCGTCACTGACTAGTTCATACTCATCTTTTTTAACCTTAACCAACGGATTTTTTTTGATCCAGTCCATGTATTGATATACCCATTCTTTGGCATATTTCTCATCACCGGATACGCGATATGCTTTCCCCATTGGAGTAAACCATTTATGACGATGGAGCTGCCAACGCAGTTCATTGTCTTTAACCGGCCAGTATTGCCAGTTAATATCTTTTCCGTAATTGAACGATGGTTGATATCCTTTGTGTACAAAGAATGTATGTTCTAATGCATCATCTGCCCACTTCTGCTCTTGTTTGCTGATTTTTACTTTACTCAAGTCCGTAATATCAGGGTGGTGTACATTAGTACGGTGACGATAATAAGTGAGTAACGCTTTTGCCGCATCTGCATCTTTTCCTTCTTCATGCAAAGCTTTAACTTTCTCTAGTCCGGGATAATCAAGATTAAGTAAAGAGAAAACCTCTGTTCTTAATTCTTGTGCGTTAGCTTTACCTGCGAAAAGAATGACTGCAAGCAAAAATAGATATTTAAGTGTTTTCATCGTTGGTTATTTTAAGTCTTTATAGCTAATTCCTTTTAAATCCATGTATCTTTTTAATGCTTCCAAATAATAATAGTCTGCATAATTTAATGGAGTATCGATTTCAGAGCCGTTAGGTAGCGAACCGGTAGAATGCATCAGGATGAATCCTTGATTTTCTCCGTCTTTTGCCAAATAAGTGTCACTTGAAAGGCTTTTCAATATTTTCTCTGCGTAATCGAAATATTTTTGCCCGTCAGCTGTCATTGTGCTCATCTCCAACATTGCAGAAGCCACTATGGCGGCAGCTGATGCGTCACGGGGTGTCTCCGGAGAATCAGGCGCATCGTAGTCCCACAAAGGAATCAGGTCATCTGTTTTAACACGTGTCATGATTAGGTTAGCCACTCTTTCTGCGAAATTCAAGTAAGTTGTATCTTTCGTCTCACGATAGCAAGAGGTATATCCGTAAATTGCCCATGCTTGTCCGCGTGCCCATGAAGAATCGTCATTTTTTCCTTGATGTGTTTGTTTACGTTCTACCGTGCCATCATTGTTATAGCTAACAAGGTGATATGAAGACGCATCCGGACGGAAATGGTTTTTCAAAGTAGTGTTGGCGTGTGTTATGGCTATGTTTTTATATTTGGGATCACCGGTTTGGCGGCTTGCATAAAACAGCAAGTCTAAGTTCATCATATTATCAATGATAACTGGAAAATTCCAAGTTCCGAAGTCCCATGAGCGTATACAACCGATAGTCGGGTCAAAACGGCCTATTAAATTATCCGCTGTTTGAATTAAAGCGGGAGGCACCGTATCGTTCGGGGCAAGGCGTTCTGCGTTGCCATAGCTGCAATACATCATAAATCCGAGGTCATGTGTTCCTTTATAGTTTTTGACCGGATTTAGCATATTGGTATATTTTATAGCTTGATCTTTGTAATAACTATCTCCTGTCAGTTCATATGTATACCATAGACTACCGGGGAAGAATCCGCTTGTCCAGTCATGAATACTACTACAAAAGCGTCTTTGTCCTATTTTCTGGGCTGGGATGATACGTAGAGAATCTTTGAACATTGCCGGGTCTTTATCCAACTGCCTGCAAAGGAAATCCATGTCATATCCTGTCCAGATAGAACGTGGTAATTTGCCGGAATCCGCAATCTCTTCCGTTGTGAATTTCATTTGATAAGATGCGGCGTCGATTCCTTTCTTCAACCAGCCGTAATCTTCTTTAAGTGTTTGTTTGCATGCGGCAAACGTAAGTAACGCAAGTGATGCGCAAAGAATAAGATTCTTCTTCATACTTATTAAATTAAGAGTTAGCTATTGTTTATAATTTCAATAATGCAAATATAAACAGTCGCTAACTCTTAATTATTTAGGAATGTTGAAAGGAATAGAATGCGGGTATAAATGCTATTAATTTTGTTGAATTTCCTATTAATATTGTCACCCGCGCCTACTTTTAATATATTCAGTAGGTAAACAGCCGAAATATTTCTTGAAACTGGTTGCGAAATAGGATGGGGTGTTGAAGCCTACCATAGTACTTACTTCCGATACTGTATAGCGCCCGTCTTTTAACAGTTTGCAAGCCTCGTTGAATCTTATCTTACGGATAAAATCAATGGTCGATTCTCCGGTAATGGCTTTCAGTTTTAAGTGTAAATTAGAACGGCTCATATTCATCTCACGGGCGAACTCGTCCGTGGAGAATTCAATATTATCCATGTTCTTTTCAACGATGGCTACGGCACGTTTTAGTAATTCCTCGTCCATTGCGTTGAATGTGATCTTTTCCGGTTCTACTTCCAGATTTTTGGAATAATGCTCAAAGATACGCCTGCGCGTACGGATCATATTTTGTATTTTAGCTGTCAGGACGGAAAGGGCGAATGGCTTGGGTATATAGTCGTCAGCACCTACCTGTAAGCCCTCCAACTGATCTTTTATGTCGATTTTTGCGGATAATATAATGACCGGGATATGGCAAGTCCGTATGTTCTGCTTTATTTGTTTACACATTTTTATACCGTCCATTACAGGCATCATCACGTCAGTTATGATAACATCTATATCTTCATTGTTCTTCAAGGCCTCTAATCCTTCTTCACCGTTTTCCGCACGTATGACAGTATATAAAGAAGCCAAACCGTCGGATAAGTATTGGGATATCTCCTGATTATCTTCGACAATCAAGATTTTCCCTTTTTTCTTTTCATTGCCTTCTTCCTGAATCTCTTGTGCCATTTCCGTTTCCAGATAGAATGTTTCTTTGGTGTTGATAGAATGTTGGGCAACTTCTTTCTCGTTTTCCTCTTCCGCAGTCTTTATCTCTTCCGGTTTATACAAGGATTCGTCTTGTGGAATGTAAACCTTAAATATACTGCCTTTATTAACCTCACTGTCTAAGGTTATTTTTCCATGGTGAAGTTCTATTAATCTTAGTATCAAAGACAGACCGATGCCGCTACCCGAATGATCACTGTTCACCTGATAGAAACGTTCAAAAATCTTTCCTTGTTTTTCTTTTGGGATACCGATTCCCGTGTCGCTGATTGTAATTACCAAATTGTTATCTTCTTCTTTCAACCCTACGGTTATGCTACCGCCTTCATCCGTGAATTTGAATGCGTTCGATAATAGGTTGTTTACTATCAATTCCAAGTAATTGGCATCGAAAAGGAATTCCTTTTCGCCAATTTCGGAGTTGAATGAATAGTCTATGTTTTTACGGCGTGCCAGTTTGTCGTAGAACATAAAGTTTTCATCAATGAGCTTGTTTATATTGCCTTTTGCAACCTTTAATTCAAAAACACCGAGTTCGGCACGTCTGTAATCCATCAGCTGATTAACCAAATGAAGCAGGCGGTTGGCATTGCGTTGGATATGTTGTAATTGACCTCGCGTCCATTTATCACTCACGCGGTATAATAGTTCTTGAAGCGGAGCAAGGATTAATGTTAGCGGAGTACGCAACTCATGGGAAATATTAATGAAGAAACGCATTTTCATTTGGTTGATTTCTTCTTGTTTGTCTTTCTCCATTCGTTCCATCTTTATTTCTGCTTCCATGCTCTTTTGCATCCAGAAGTATCTGAAAATAAATATCACAAGTCCTGCTCCTGCAACGATGAATAATAGTATAGCCCACCATGTTTTATACCAAACCGGTAGAATGACGACTTCCAGTTCAGTGGTGGTGTCATTCCATTTTCCATCGCTATTAGCTGCTTTTACTTTAAATATATAAGTACCGTGAGGCAAATTGGAATAAGAAACGGTACGTTGATCAGTTACATAATACCATTCTTTATCATAACCTTCCAGTTTGTAAGCAAATGTGTTATGTTGTCCGGATATATAGTTGGATACGACAAATTCCAAAGAGAATGCAGACTGTGATGCCTTTAGGGTAATAGACGGGGTAATACTTATTTCCTTATCTAATATACCGGTTTCGTCATCAGGGTGAACGCTTTTGTTGAATAGTTTAAGATCAGTGATAACTACCGGAGGAGTGTAAGGGTTGTCCATTAATAATTCCGGACGGAATATGGTAATACCGTTGATTCCTCCGAACATCATGTCTCCGTTAGAGGTCTTACAATATGAATAGTTGTTGAATTGATTACTCTGCAAACCATCTGTCTCGGTAAAGTTCCTAAAGTTTCCGGTAGAAGGAGAATAGCAGGCCAATCCTTTGTTTGTGCTCATCCACAGGCGCCCGAATGAGTCTTCCAATATTCCGTAAATAACGTTGTTGGGAAGGCCGTCTTTAGTTGTAAAGTTTTTGATTTCTTTCTTTGTTTCATTGACTTGATAAAGCCCATGACGGGTTCCTACCCAATACTCTCCGGGTCTTTTCTCCATAATGCAGTTTACAAAAGCTGTAGAAAGTATGGAGTCGTTATCTATGATGTTTTGTTTTTCTAAAACAGTTCCGTTGGTCTTGTAGGTAGATAAACCGTTTTCACCTCCAATCCATAGTCGTTTCTGTGAGTCTTTGAATAAAACAGTGATTCGGTTGTTTTTGATTTTATTGCCTTGATTATCTGTCGGAATCGGATGAAATTCTTTCTTTTGCGGATCAAATAATACGAGTCCGTTTAATGTACCCAATAGCAGGGTATTGTTATCTCCGGGTAAGATTGCATAAACATTTTCATCCGTCAGGTTACAGCTTTTTGGAGTATAATGATTGACTTGTTTGGATTTGCGGTGTAATACGCTTAATCCTCCGGTATGAGTACCTATATATACTAAGTCATTCTTTTCATCAATATATACGGCTTTTATGTTATTTGACGCAATACTCGATGGACTTCCTTCCTGAAGCATATAGTGGGTAAAGACCTTAGTGCTCGGATTATAAAGATTCAGTCCTCTGTCGTTTGTGCCGATCCATATATTTTTATTCTTGTCTTCTACGATGCAACTCACTACATTGTCGTTTAGTGAGTTATGGTAGGGTATTTGCTTTAGGTGTTTGAAACGGTTTTTTAGAGGGTGATAGTAATTCAGTCCTCCGAAATAAGTACCTAGCCACATTCCTCCCTGCGAATCAAGGAAGAGGGAACGAATAGAGTTTTGCGATAAACTCCTGTTGTCCATCGGGTCATAGCTATATTTATAAAAGGAATCGGTAGACTCCCAATAGATATTAAGGTTATTGAAAGTTCCCACCCATAGTTTGTTTTGTGCATCCAATGCCAACGAGCGGATATAGTTGCTGCTTATACTTTTAGGGTTGTTGGGATCATGCTGGTAATTCTTGATGGTATTTGTTTTCGGATTAAATAAATACAGTCCTCCACCTTCTGTTCCGATCCACAGGCGACTTTCGGATTGGAAAAGAACTGCCTGAACGCGTTTTCTCTTTAATTCGTCGGAGACGGAGGTCAGTTTGTTGTCGTTAAGATGGTATTGATATAAACCATTCTCTGTTCCTATATATAAAAGGTCGTTTACTTTAAGCATACATACGGCAATCAGAGTCTTTAGCTCATTATTGACCGGCATATCGACAAATTTCATGTCTTTTGTGTCAAAACATAGAATCCCTTTATCTGTTCCAATGAACAACAGGTCTTTTCCTATTTCTTCTATGGCATTGACTTGTAATTTATTTCCGTTGATTTCATAACTGAAATTACTGAACTTATCCTTTTCATCATCATAAAAAGATAACCCTTCACGGGTTCCTATCCAGATTCTGTCTTTACTGTCTTTTTTTATAATTCTTGCTATTTCGTTGGCGATGCTGTTCGGATTGTCGGATTCATTGCGATAAACCGTGAACATATAGCCGTCATATTTATTTACTCCGTCATAAGTGGCGAACCACATATTCCTTTGTTTGTCTTGTGCAATGGAAAAGACGGTGCTTTGTGATAACCCTTCATTAATAGTGATACGTGAGAAGTTGATAGGTTCTGTTTCTACTGCTAATAATGACGTGTTTACGGCAAAAAGGGAGATAAGTATGAAATATAAGGTTAAAGTTCTGTTCATTCTACACATAAATTCGTTACTTTCTTTTTGCCAAAGATAATGAATCTCCTTTATAAGTTGCAATAAATTTACAGGATTTTGAGGTTTTGTATCTATCATTTTGGTATTTTATGTGAATTGTACAGAGCGAGTTAAACAAACTTGATATAGTATTCTACAGAATTGACAGACCTTCGTTGACACAATAGTTGTTTGATACAAAAGTGGAAGCGTTTTGCTTGAGTGTGTCCTATCTTTGTTTCATCCGATAAATGTATTAACCAATAAAAAAGCTATGGATAGAAAAGCACTATTATTTGTTTTGATTTTGTGTTGCACTACTTTTCTCAGTGCACAAACGTATAGCCCCTCTGATCTTTCTATTAAGGGGAAGGCTCCCAAGGGAATAACGATAAAGGACAACGCTCTTTATATTGCGTTTTCCGGTGACAATAAAGTTGTTAAAACATCTTTGGATGGAAAAACAACTTTGTTGGAAATTAGTGGATTAGGTACTCCGTTTGATGTGGATTGTGATGCTCAAGGACGGATATGGGTGGCGAATCGTGGCGCAAAAAATGTAAAAGTGTTCGATGCCGATAAGAATGAACTTAAAACCATCTCCTTCGATGAAAATGTGAATGGGGTGACAGTAAGAAATAACGGTCTCGTCTATATTGCAACTTATTCAGCAGTTCACGTTTACGATGCCGAATTTAATTTGAAGGAAAAGATAACGAAATTGAGTGCCGATAAGTTTAGGGAGGTGCGTAAAGTTTATTTTGACCAATCGGATAATATGTACATTGTTGATAAGAATACAGGCACTTTGAAGATCTCTTCCTATGGCAATGAATCAGGGCAGGTTGATTGGATGATAAAGAAAGAGAACGGCACAAATGTTTATAACCGTTTGGCGAGCATGACTTCTACCTCTAACGGCAATCTGATAATTTCTGCCGATGAACAGGCTGAGATGGGTATCTATCGTTTTGGAATTGACGGCATTTTTAAAGATAATATCGGTGAGAAGGGAACTACCGGAACTTTCAATGCTCCTTACGGTCTGGCGGTAGATTCGAATGATAATCTGTATATTGCGGATTCAAAGAACGATGCGGTAATCATGTGGAAAGCGTCTGATATAACTGCTCCCGTTGTTGCTAATTTAAAACTGGATAATATAACCCGCTCGACTGTTGATTTATCTCTTCAGACAGATGAACCTGCCACTGTTTATTGGACGATGGACGATGCGGATGGGGAAACTCCCGCTGTTGAGGCTGTAAAGCAAGGTGAGAGATTTGAAGTTAGCGAAGCCAATACGCTTGTGCGGAAAACGCTGACCGTTGGTTCTGTCTCTAACCAGAAGATATATCTGGTGTTGGAAGACAAATCCGGGAATGTAAGTGATGTTATTGCTACGGATGTTTTCTCAACCGGATTACCTTTGGCTTTGAATTATTTATTCCCCTTGTCAAAGACTGCCGATGCCGTGACGATGGAAACGGTAGCTAATGATAACGGAACAGTTTACTGGATGATAACGGAAAGTGCGGTGACACCTTCCATTTCCGATATAGAGAATGGCACGGGTGCTGTGGCTGCCGCGCATGTGGATAATGCAAAGGCAGGCGAGAGAACGACTTTTGAAATTCCGGGACTTACGGCGAAACGATATTATGTGTATGCTTTCTTGAAAAGCGGAAGTGACAATAGCGCAGTGCTTAATGGTGTAATCATGCCGGCAGGCGATGCGGAAAAGATTTATCAACGTTATTTCTCTTTGTTGGTGGGCGAGAACCCGGATTACAGCAATGCACAAGTTGTTGCACGTTATCAGGCTTTACGTTCCGGAGTGACTACCGCCCGTCAGAAGTTGGCTTCTTATCAATGGGAAGAGGGGCTTGAACCTTTCGACTTGTCTAGTAATAATACAGGTAGCAGTACACAACTTCGTGACTTGTTGGGTAACGTATTGTTGCCTTTGGCATTGAGCTATCAATTAGAAGGTCCGGTAGAAACTCCGAATGCGGATTATCACAATCCGCAGGTGCTGCAAGAAATAGTGGGATTATATGATTATCTGGAAAAGAGAGGGTTTGTAACGAACAGTGCATTGGAGTTTTCCACTTCCGGACCTTACTTGGGACTTGCCGGTTATTTTTATGCAAATATATTGATGCGTGAAGAACTTCAACGTAGCGGGCAATGGCAGGTAGTGAGTGATAATATGAAGTGGGCTACCCGTATGGTGACGGATGACGTGGAAGGTTTGAGTGATGATAATAAGATATGGGGAGCAGCAGTAGAGCATAACGGAAGCCGTTCGGACGGAGTTCGTACCATCTATCACAACCGTTTGATGACGCTGGCTTGTCTGACGGATGATGAGTTGACGCGTGAAGATGACTTGGAATATCTTCGTCGTACGCTTGAACAGAACCTGAAATTGAATTCGGCGTGGGATGGTTTTATGAAACCGGACTTCACCGGGTATCATCATTATGGAGTTTGGGGAAATGCATATAATATCGATGCTTTGCATACTTCTTGCCAAATGGCGATGTTGCTGAAAGATACTCCGTATGCCTTGAGTGAGAGTGCGGTCAATAACTTGGCAAACAGTCTGTTGGCTTTCCGTCAGTATAGCGGTAAGTACGACGTTTCTCGCGGACTGTGCGGGCGATTCCCGAATCAGTTGAACACATTGCTTGGCAATATGCCTGCTTTTGCTTACTTGTATGAAGTGCTTGAAGGAGAAATGAAAGATCGTATCGGAGGTGCATTCTGCCGTTTGTATGATCCAGCTTACTCCGGTGTAATGGACAATACGGTTAAAGACGTGAAGAGTGATATTTATTTCCATGGCGGTATGCAGACCGTACAACTGATGAATGCTTTGAAAGCTAAAGGTCTGACTGATGATGAAATGTCCGAAAGCAACCGTACCTATCCTTATGCGGCTATGCAAGTGCACCGTCGTGGGGAATGGATGGCTGCTGTGAAAGGATATAGTAAATATGTATGGGACTTTGAAACCAATAGCGGACAGAATTGGCTGGGACGCAATCAGAGTGCAGGAGGTCTTTCATTGTATGCTACAAAAGATGCGGAAGGGGTAGTGACCAGTGCTGCAAGCGGTCTCGGATACAACGGTTGGGACTGGGTACACGTACCGGGAGCAACGGTTTTAAATATGTCCTTGGATGATATTGTCAAAGAAGCAAAGGCTTTTGAATGGGCTAAGTTCTCTCCTCAATATTTCTCGGGCGGTGTGTCTTTGGAAAAGAAGCATGGTGTTTACGGGATGATTTACAACGATATCCGTCAGGCGTATGATTATGATAACGGACGTAAATGGTTGGGAGTTAAGCTGTCTGCCAATAAATCCTACTTCTTCTTTGATGATGAGATCGTGGCTTTGGGTTCCGCTATCAATAACACTCATGCGGATTACGATGCTCATACCACTTTGTTCCAGAATGAGCTGGCAAGTGCAGACACTCCGCTTTATGTGAATGGAGAAGCAAAAACCGGACTTTCCGTAGAGGAGTCTCAAACAACAAATGCTCCTTGCTATCTGACGGATGCTGTGGGCAACGGATATGTGATACCGAATGCGAAAGGGCTGACCGTAAAGCGTTCGGAACAAATATCAATGAAAGACGGTAATTTGAGCGAAACGAAAGGTAACTATGCAAAAGCATGGTTGAATCACGGTAAGGAAACAAACGGCAGTTACGATTATCTTATCTACGTGGGCGGTGCGGACAAAGTGAAAGCGATGAGCGGTACTCCCGCACTTCCTTATACTGTGCAGCAACAAGATGAAAAGGCGCATGTGGTGTATCATGCCGGAAAGAAATTGAAAGGATATGCTTTGTTCCAGGCCGTTACAGATTTGAATGATAACTATATCGTAGCTGCGACCAAGCCTTGCATGGCAATGATTGAGGAGACGGGAGAAAAGAATATAACGATCAGTGTTTCCAATCCTGAGCTTGGATTCTATCCGGAAGATAAGTTCCCGTATCAGGTGTGGAGCATTGATGCGGACAAGAGATTCTTGGATAGTGAAGAACAACCGGTTGAAGTGATGTTGAAAGGCGAATGGACGGTTGATGAAACCAATCCGAAAGTGGAACGTATGGGATATGATGCGGATAAGAACGAGACGACACTTCGTTTTAACGGGATGGATGCTGAATCTTTGGAAGTACGACTGAGCAATCAGAATGCGTCGGGCATGTGTGCCTCTCCCGAAGCAGTATCCTTTACCTGCTATCCGAATCCGTTTATCGACCGGTTGATGTTGGATTTTGCTGATAATACGGATGCTGTCCGTCAGGTAGCATTGGCGGATGTTTCCGGACGTATTGTTTATTCTGCTGCGGCGGGCAGTGCCGCCCGATTGGTTATCCCGACCGCTTCATTGGCGCAAGGTGTTTATATATTGCTGATCAACGGTCAGGCTACAGGAGAAAAATTGATAAAGAGATAATGTAGGTGTTAGTTTTTTGTATCCGCTTACGTTTCATCTCTCATAAGGGAGTGGCGTAGGGGAGTTTTAATGAGTCCGGTGAACGTATATCTTAGATATAGCTTTCACCGGACTTCTTAATGCTTTTCTCCTTAGTCCTATCGTGGTATCTCAGGGAGATTAAGTGTTTTTGTCCTGAAGGTTAAATCGTCTGACAACTGTCAGACGACTGTTTGACAATTGTCAGATACGTGACTGATAACTGTCAGATGATCGTTTGACAACTGTCATACGATAAATAGGTAAAGAGGAAAATGCTAAACCTTAAGGACGAATTTTGTTAATCGTAAGGACGAGAAGCATAAAACCCACGCTTGTATCACACAAACATGGGCTTTGAATCGAGAATACTAATGTTCTATTCAAGAAAAAAATACGGTCCTTTGTTTGCAAACGATAGGAGTTTGTGAACAAAGGACCGTATGTTGAAAAACAGACTCTGCTACGGAATGTGTAAAAAGTCAAAGCATCCAAGTTTCCCCGCTTGAGCGGGGATTAAGGGGCGTGTAATCTTTCTTTGATTATTAAACTGTTGGAAAAGTCACACACCCCCTACTCCCGCTCAAGCGGGGGAATTGAGATAGTTTTGACACAACCTCATTTTCCCGATAAAATAATGGATAGGGATAAAAGTGAATAAAACAAAAGAGGTCAATCTTTGGTAAGATGACCTCTTCGTTATTCTTATTTGCTATTACTTCTTATTTCACAGCAACTTTAGTAGTAACAGAGCTACCGTCCGCCATGATAAGACGTACTAAATAGATACCGTTTGTGATACCATTCAGGCTTACAATGTTGGCAGGTTGAGCTACTATCATTGCACTCTGACCGGCAATGTTGTATAATTCGACTCTGGCTACTTCTTCAGCGTTTACAATATTCAACTCACCGTTGGCAACGAAAGCGGCAACTTTTGTTGTTTCGTTGTTAATGATTGAGTTAGGATCGGTATCTACTGTAATCTTGAAGTTACGGATACGGATTTTAGTTTGTTTATCACCGGGGGTTGAAACACTTTCTACTTTTGCTGCCTTAAATGCAATTGTCACACCCGGATTGTTGATTGTTACCTTTTCATTGATAACCGCCAATAAATTTTCAGTCAACTCTCCATCGGCAGGATTTAATCCGACTTGGTCTTCCGGAACAAGTTGTGATTTGATGGTTGTCCATGTTGCAGTCTTTACATCGTCCACGTAGTCTGTAGAGTAAAGTAGGTCTACGTTCGAGATCTTCTGGTCTATTGCTTCACGTCCTATCTGGAAGTTGATATATTTGTCTCCTGTTGCAGAGAAATCGATCTTCGGGGAAACAAACCAAGTAGTATTCTCTTTTGATTGTTTGTTGTCGGTCCATTCCATTGTATTAGGAACTTGTCTTTTGTTTCCTTCCGTATTCTTGTTTGCCAATACAGTAAACTTACGGTCGCCTGCCTCTGAAATGGAAACCCATCCGTTCAAATCAAGGTTTGCAGGGTCTTCTTTGTAACTGCCTGCGTTTGTAGAATCAAAACCGGGAACAAAAGTAGAGTCTAACGCATTGATAAGTTCTGCTTTGTAAGCCCATTTTGCTTCGTAAGGTAGTTTAGCGTTTATTTCTTTTTCTGCTTCTGTTACTTTAAACTGAGTAACTCTGATTTTAGCTTGTTTGGCTCCCTGAGAAAAGTCTTCGGTAGCTTTGTCGGCTTTGATTGCCAGATAAACAGAAGAGGCAACCACCTCCGTTGTAACTGTAATTTCTCCCATGGTAGTAGCTTTCAAACCTGTTCCCGGCAAGATATTTGCTTTTAGCGAAGTCCATTCCGTTGTTTTGGGGTCTCCGGTGTAGTCGGTAGTGTACAATACCTCCAAGCGGGATGACAGTTGGTCGTCTGCATCTTTTCCACATTTGAAAGAGATTGTCTTAACGCTTTCATTTCCAAAGTTCAAAGCCGGTGATATCAAGAATGATGTATTGATAGTAGGGTCTTGTTGGGCATCCACAAACTCCATTGTATTCTCAACCGGCTTTTTGCTTGATACGGCGATATAGAATGGGCGTGATCCTGCCGTCTTTACAGATACCCAACCTCCCAGATCGTAGAATGATTGGTCGGCAGTCGGTTTTCCGGCTTCAGCGTCCGTTACTTCTCCGTCAGCGTTGAGAGCTTCGGCTTTGTATTGCCAGTTAGCTGAATAAGGTAGCGCTTCCTGTGCAAAAGTTGTTGTTGCCATTGCAACAGCAGCAATAAGGGCATAAATTTTCTTCATGGTCTTATAAATTAAATTATTTAATAATGATGTTGTTTAAGTTTACGTTCTGTTTCTCTCTTTCTTTGTAGTTCCATTTAATGAAACGGGCATCACTGCTTACCGGACAAGTAAATTGGCTGTCCATTGTCAGCTTATTATCAAACCCTTCAATGTTTTTCCAATTGATACCGTCGGCAGATGTCATGACTTCAAATACTCCTTTAAAGGTATCATCACCTTTACCTACCAGGTTAAGATCGAAAGATACTTCTTTCGCTTCTCCTTCGAATGCGACAATGAAACTCACATTGTTATTGCCGAAGCGTACTACTGTCGGTTTACTTTCATCAGTTCCGGCATTTACCCAACCTTTGGTTTCGGGAGTCCATACGGCAGGAACCGTCTTGGAGAATTCCAGGTTGATGGGAATTGGAGCCGGAGTAAGTTTCTTCACCTTTATTTCCCATTCTTTGGAAGAACCGTCGTTTTTGTTGACCGTAACCGTTTGCGGTTCTGTGAAGTTCTTGCTCAAACCGTTTGCCAAAGAACACCCGCTAAGCAATTTATATTTAAACTTAACGTTCTTCAGGTTTACATCGCTTCCGGCGATAACTTCTATTTTGGAAGTTCCTTCTTTCACATTCTTGATACTTCCGTCCGCCATTCCGCCTTCAATCGTGAACTTGGAAAAGCCTTGCGCGGATACTGTAAGTGAAAGGCATGCTATTGCTGCAACAGCAGTAAGTTTTTTGATTAATTTCATAACTGTTCTTATTTATAATAATTCTTATTCTTCATCTTCCCAAAATCCTTGACGACGTCTTGAATAGGCGGCTCCGGGATTGGCAGGCTTCTTGTTCCCCAAGTCTGTCGGTGATGTGGCGATTACTTCACTTTCCATTTCTATAATCTCAATCTCAGGTTTGATATATTTGTCAGCTTTCATAATTTACTTGTTTATTATTTAATGACTACTTTTTGATTCTTAATCACATAAATGCCTTTAGCGATACCTGAAATAGTATTATTACCATCCGTCAGTTCAATATCCTTAACTTTTTGTCCGTTCAGATTATATAACTGTACAAGCTGTGCTTTGTCTGATATAATATGTAACAGACCGTTTTCGGAGGTAAATAGGAGGGAACCGTTGTTTATATGTTCGCTTACATTTGTTGTTCCGCCTCCACCTGTTCCACGGGTAAGTTCATCCGGAGCTTTCTGACTGCCATCGTTGGTGATGTAAGCCCGGAAAGCAGGAATCGTATTCTCTGAAGTCCCTATTGCGAATCCCGTACCTGTCGGGTCAAGTATATAAAGATCGGTAGCATCCGGTATATTGGTAAATGTACCTTTGAAAGTATAAGCTCCGTGCGTTACAGCAGGCTCGGCAATAGTGACAGGTATTTCTGTTCCCGTGAAGCTTTTTGTTCCATTGCTTGTTATGTCAACAATATAAGGAGTATTGGCTTGTACGCTTGTTCCTTCTTCCAAGTCATTGAAATATACGGTTGTACCTGTACTGTTGGTAAATTCTTGTACCTTGATACCTTCCGGAAGGTTTGTTATAGGGAAAGGCAAACAGAGTGAGCCGGAACCTGTGTAGGGGTAGTTACGCTCATAAATCACAGTTCCTGATATAGGGTATTGGGTATTGAAGAAAGGATAGCCGTCTGTAATCCGGATTTCACTTTCTACAATTCCGTTTTCTCCATTGATTTTAACTACATTCTTCCAAGTGTTCGGAGCTGTTGCGTCTTGACTTATATAGATTAGGCAATTTGGATTCTTATTGGCATCCAATGTCGCGTCAGATGGTATTGCTATTGCTGTAAGGTCGAGGTTTGTAATATCGGCAAGATTCAATCCTGCAAGTTGCTCTGCTGTCCATTCTCCGGTACATTTCATTGCACCGTTTGCATCAGTGGTATGAGTAGCTCCGGTAATAGTGAAATTAGCGATGCGTAGTTTGCCTCCGGTTTGAGTGGCTGCTTCTGTTTTTGCTGCCCTGACGGCTATAACTACCGATGGTGCTACAAGATTTGTTGTAACAGATATAGAGGCCATTTTGCTGGCACCGACTCCTGCTTGTTCATTCGGAATTAGACTTTCTTTTAAGCTAATCCATGTTGCAGTCGAAGCATCTCCCGTGTAGTCAGTAGAGTATACTAATTCTAATTGTGCCGTAATACCGGATTTCTCTCTTCCGCATAGTAGAGAGAGCGTTTTCTCGGTATTTTCAGGGAAGTTGAATATAGGAGAAATCATATATGAAGTTTCATCTGTTGCCGTAGTACAATTATATTCCATTGCATTGAATACTTCTTTTTTACTTCCTTTATCTCCGGTTATTGGTATATAAAAAGGCCTATTTCCTGTTGTAGCAATTGATTCCCATCCGCCTAAGTTATAATACTTTTCCTGGTCAACAGCCGGCTTCCCAAGATCAGTGACTATGTTCTGGTCTTTAAATATCCCATCAGTACCGATATATTCTTCTTTATGTTGCCATTTAGCAGTATAGGGGATTGTCTTTATTTCTTTTTCTGTAACAGAAAATGCTGTTACTCTTATTTTGGCTTGATTTGTTCCTACTTCAAAATCCTTAGTAGCTTTATATGCTTTGATTGCAATATGTACTTTAGGGGCAACTATATCTGTGACAGTAGTAATGCTTCCTCCTAAATTAGGTTGGTTCATACCTGTCAAAGGCAGAATATCGGTCTTTAATGAAATCCATTCTGTAGTTGTTACATCTCCCGTGAAATTTGTGGTGTATACGATTTCAAGGTTTGATGATTTTTGATCATCTTTATCTTTTCCGCAATTAAAAGAAATAGTTTTTATCGTGTTATTACTGAAATTTAATGTCGGTGATACTAAAAAAGAGATATACTCTTTATCAGCCTGTTTGGCATCGACAAATTCCATTGTATTAGCAATAGGTTGTTTGGTTTTTGTTACTGCAATATAAAAAGGACGTAGACCGCTGGACGTCCAGCCTCCTAAATCATATTTTGTTTGATCTGAAGTTGGACTTCCTGCTTTGGGGTCAGCTGTGGTTACAGTTCCATCTGTGGCAATGGCATCGGCTTGATACTTCCAGCTTGCAGCATAAGGCAATGGCTCTTGTGCCTGTATTGTCACTGCCATGATAGCTAGTAATATTAATAATTGTATCTTTTTCATGATAAAATGTTTTTAAAGTTATTAGACTTCAGTGTTATGGTGTTTTATTTTATTGTTCTGAATGAGAGTGAAGAATCCTTGCCGTTTATTGATGCGACCGGATTCTTCACTTATTTGGAATTGTAACTGAATAATCCGTTACCTATCGTGTATATCCCGGATTTTGGTCAGTAATCTTATTATTGATCTGTAACTCTTCCAAAGGAATAGGGAACAATTCATGCTGGCCGGAAACAAAGTTCTTGTAAGCAGGATAGGCATCGGCTTTCGCTGTGTTGTGGTCGGTATCTTGCTTCCCGAATACCTTCAGCACTTTATCTAAGATACCCCAACGAATTAAGTCATACTTACGTTGTCCTTCAAATGCCAACTCCAAACCGCGTTCCCAATAAAGAGCAGTACGGAATCTACCGGCTTCATTACTGTCGTCAATAATCATACTACCGTCTTCTGCCACCAAATCATATACTTTGGGAGCTTTATAGAATTCTGCATAATTGGATGAATTGATTTCGGTTGCTTCCGCACGTCTTCTTACTTCATTCAATAAATTCCAGGCTTCCCCGGTATTTCCGGTTTCATTATATGCTTCGGCTGCCATTAACACTACATCGGCATAGCGAAGCACGCAATAGTTAACATCTACATTGTTAGGGTCTTTATAACCGATTGGCATCCATTCTCTGCGCCATTTGCCCGGAGTGTAGTTTGCTCTGTTTACTACCGGAGGATTCTTTGTCGGTATCAAGTCACCGTTTGCATCCTGATCTTCTACACCACTTGTCATTTTGTATTTATAATAAGGAGCTTCTGTATGTTCCTTCTTAACTTTATTCCAATAGTAGAAAGTTGTGCTGATAGCGACATCACGACGTGCATCCTGGTCTTCATAGAAATCATACCATGCAGGTACTACCTGGAAGAATGCATTGGCACGGCCCATAACTTCAGTGGAGCTGACACCGCTTGATGCATCCACACGCTGACCTATATAAGTTCCCCAAGTTCCGGCATCTTCTTTATCACCGCTGACAGTGAAGAAAGCAATTTCCCATAAACTTTCTTTAGAATTCAGTGTTCCGGCTGAGAAACTCTTGAATAATTCTTTATAACCTCCGTCATAGAAATTATGATAGCCGCCTTGTTGGAAGGCTTCCCATTCTTTAATAACAGCGTTGAAATATGTTTTACGAGTGTCGTCACTCGGAATTGTCAGTTTGCCTGTGTTCTTCAGTACTCCTAAACTATATCCTGCACGTTGAAGATATACCCGCATTAAAAGTGCACGGGCTGCTCCTTGGGTAATACGTTCGGGAGAGGAAGAAGCGGTAGCCCAATCCAGATTCTCTTTTGCATAATTCAAGTCATCAATGATTTGGTCATAAATCAGTTCACGGTCTTTACGGGGCTGATAAGCACCTTGATAATCATCGGAAGCCTCTGTCTTGAAAGGTACGTCTCCCCAGTATTTAATTAAATCAAAGGCTAAGAATGCACGTAAGAACTTAGCTTCGGATACATATCCGCGCAATGTTTTGTTATCCGGATCACTTTCATTTTTGAAAGCCTCCATAGCTTCAATGGCTGTGATTGTTGCGTTGGCGCGGTCAATCCCCTGATATTTATATTGCCACATATACTTGATCCACGTATTCGTTGTTCTGATTGTATAGTGCGAAATATCGCGGCGCGAGTCGTCAGAGTTAGTACCTTTAATGAAGTACATATCGTCAGAAGTAGGCATAGCCATTTCGTATTGACCATAATGTTCTTGTTTTGCCAATACATCGTAGATACCGAGCACCAACATATTAGCGTGGTTTATGGCTTTAGGTCCTTCAAGGGCACTTTCCTGATCCAAATAAGAATCTGGCTTTTCTGTAAAAAAGTCCTGGCATGCTGTGTTCATAAACAATAAGGCAGCAGCTCCGAATGCATATATAAATTTATTCTTTCTCATGTTTGTACTAGATTAAAAATTAGAATGTTAAGTTTAAACCAAATACAACAGAACGGCTTCTTGGGTAAGCACCGAAATCAACGCCGGGAGTTAAAGAAGAACCTGTTGTAGAAACTTCCGGATCATAACCGGAGTATGGTGTCCAGCAGAATAGGTTGCTACCTGTTGCATAAATACGCAGATTACTAATGCATAGTTTTTTTGCGATGCTCTTTGGGAAGGTATAACCTAGAGTTACATTACTTAAACGTAGGAATGATGCATCCTCGACTGCCCATGAGTGAATATATTTATCACCATCTTCCAAGTCAAAATATCCGGCAACCGTTTTCCCTTGGTTGATTTGAGCTAAAGCAACCGGATCATTTTGGATATATTTACCTTCGCTATTCATTGTCATCCAACGGTTGGCACTACCGGCAACCGCTAATGCATTACGGTTTGAACGACCCACCTTGGTACTTGTCAGTTTAGTTGCATTAAAGACTTCTGCTCCGTAGCTAAATGTGAAGAATACACTTAAATCGAAACCTTTATAAGAGAAGGTATTATTGAAACCACCATAGAAAAGAGGGTTTGAGTTACCGATAACAGTCATATCTTTTTCTGTGATATCTCCACTGTCATCTATGTCGGCAAACTTCCACATACCCGGACGAACATCATCACCTACTGTGGGGATGTCTTTTTTTAATACATATTTGTCTCCATTCATTTTAAAGGCTTTTCCGTCGGGAGTCAATTCAAAGTCATCTACAGTGTAGATACCTACTGTCTTGTATCCGTAGAATTGACCGATAGAACTGCCCACTGCAATTTTATGTGTATTCATCTTGTCGTAGCCGATGCTTGCACTTTCCAAGAAAGAGTCTTCACCTGCTAGAGCTTTAATCTTGTTCTTGTTATGTGAAAGGTTTAAGTCCGTTTTCCAAGTAAAGTCCTTGCTTTGAATGTTAACGGAAGATATAGTCAAATCGACACCCATATTTTGAGTCTTACCGATGTTACGCATCATGGTAGTATAACCGGAAGACAAAGGTAATTTAGAATTCAACAATAAATGAGTGCTTTCATTCACGTAAAATTCGGGAGCAATTATCAGCCTTTGATTGAAGAAACCCATATCCAGACCTAAATTGAATGTGTTGTTAGATTCCCATCTTAAGGCAGGATTAGGTATCTGGCTTGGAGCATAACCACTTGAGGTTCCGTTTCCATTCGGATATGTAACGCCTTCCAGGATTGCTAATGATTTGTAGCTGTCGATACGGTTGTTTCCCGACATACCGTAACCGGCACGAAGTTTTAAATCAGAGAATACATCCAGATTTCTGATAAAGTCTTCTTCAGCTAAACGCCATGCAGCAGAAGCTGACGGGAAAACACCCCATTTGTTATTAGCACCGAATTTTGAAGAACCGTCGGCACGAAGTGAGAATGTAAATAGGTATTTTTCTTTGAAGTTGTAATTCAGACGAGTGAAAAACGATAATAGCTTGTCGTCGAAGTTCACACCGGATGTCGGTATGCCCGGAGTTTCTCCTAAAGACATATCGTTCAAACCAATATCATCATTGGGGAAGTTGCTGGCATTGGCGGAGAAATAACGTGTCCATTTAGATACGAACTCTTGTCCTAACATGGCTGTGAAATTATGCTTCTTACGTTTTAACTCATAAGTTAAGACATTGGATGTTTGGAAACTTCCGGTTTCTCTGTTCGTGATACTACCGTTGATACTTGAACGGATGGCTCTTAAAGATCTTTCTCCGTAAAACAACTCGTCACGACGAGTTTGATAACGCATACCTGTATTGTTACGAAAAGTCAGATTCTTCATTAGTTTGTAAGTTAAACCACCGTTAGCTTGGAATGTACGGTATTCCTTGTTACGGGTAGTATACTGTGCATCCACATACGGATTTTGCATCTCTTTTCCGTTCTCGTCCATCAGCATATCGTCACCTAAAAAGAATTCTTCGTCGGAAATATTCAGACCTCCGATCGGGCGATATTGAATAATCATGCCCAATGCGTTGAATTTATCTTTATTCTCGGATGTACCTGAACCGTATACTTTTGATTGGTCAAAATTTACACGACCGGAAACCGTTAAACGCTTGTTCGCTTTATGATTAAAGTTGAAAGAAATGTTGTGCTTGTCATTGCCGCTGAATACCATGACGCCTTGATCCTTAAAATAAGAATAGGCTAAATTATACTTGAAATCGTTGTTGCCACCTGCAATATTTAAACGATAATTTTGGGTAACGGCTGTGCGGCCTAAGGTTTTATCTTGCCAGTCTACACCTTTTCGGTTGGCATAGTTTGAATGGATATCGGCAAACTCGCCATATTTATCAATAAAAGCCTGAGAAACATTTTCTTCTGCTGATTTTAGACGGCGTTCATAATCTGCATATACAAATTCTTCCGTTGAAAGAACATCCAATTTGTTAGCTACTTTCTTTATACCTACGTATGTATCGAAAGAAACAGCTACTTTGCTGTTATTCTTTGTCCCGCTTTTTGTTGTAATAACGACAACACCATTTGCACCGCGTGCACCGTAAATAGCAGTGGAAGAAGCATCTTTTAGAATATCAATGCTTTCGATTTCACCCGGGTCAAGTGTCGATAGACCATCTTCGGTTGGGAATCCGTCAATAATATAAAGAGGTTCATTACTTTGGGTGATTGATATACCTCCACGTACGCGGATTGATATTTCAGCCCCCGGAGCACCTTCGCTTTGCATCACTTGTACACCGGCTACACGCCCCGCTAACGCCTGAGTAACATCTGATGTCGGGGTCTTCAGTAAATCTTCACTTTTAACGGAAACAACAGAACCGGTCAAGTCTTTCCGGCGTGATGTACCGTAACCAATGGCGACAACTTCGTCTAACTGAATGGCATCTGCTTTTAAAGTTACATTGATTTGAGTCTTTCCGGCAACTTTTACTTCCTGGTTCTGCATACCTACATAGGAGAAAACCAAAACATCTTTAGCTGCATTGTTTACTTTGATCGTGTACTTTCCGTCGAGGTCGGTAATTGTACCTACGCCTGCGGAACCTTTTAATAGGACATTGGCACCAATAACCTCCATGCCGTCGCTGTCTGTTACTTTACCTGTTACAGTAACGCTTTGCGCTTGTATGTTCAGGCTGGCAAGTAGAAATATTGCCAATAAGAGAAATTTTGAAATTCTTTCCATACTTTAATTAATAGTATAAATTAAGGTTTTTAATTTGTTGCTAAAATATGGCGATTTATTTTTGAGGTTAATTCTTATTGTATTTACTTTATTCAAATATGATTTCTTTCTATCATTTTTGTTTAATAGCCTTTTAAATATGTACAATGTGGCGAATAATGTTCTGAAAATGATTGCTTTTTAGATTGTTTTGAGGTTATAGGTTGGTTGATTTTGTTTGATTTAAACCTGCTTTTAAATGGACTTTGATGGGTAGGGCGGACTGTAAGTTCTGTGATATTGCGGTGATTTAATATCGAGTGATAAGACGGGTGTATATGAACTTAATATTATTTATAAATGTTACTATTATATAAATCGATTATTTTGTTTATGTTTGTATTTCGCTATACATTAGAAAAGAGGCGATGAAACTATACTATAAAGCTTTTTTATATCATAAGAAGTGGATACAACCGTATATCCATGTCATATTGAGACTGATAGATGCAATAACTTATTTTGCTTCTTTACTGCTTATTGCCGGAGTGATTTATGAACACGGCTTTAGAATATCCTTCGAAGATATTTCTTATCTTAATGCTCTGTATAAAGGGGTATGGATTGTTTTTTTGATTAGTGTTACTTCCCATCTTTTATTGGAATACAGGGATACGAAGAAGAATTTTAAATCAGTGGCTTGGATATTAAGTATTTTGTTGTACTTGACCTTGGTTCCTGTTATTTTTTATGAGCCGGATGCCGGTGCGGTGCGGTATGTATGGTTAGCTTTGGACAGTAAGGTTTATCATGTCATATTACTGTTATTATTATCTCTTTTACAGCTATCTAACGGGGTAGTCCGGCTATTGGGGAAAAGGACAAACCCTTCTTTGATACTGGCCAGCAGCTTTTTCATGATTATCTTGATAGGTACGGGCTTGTTGTTGTTACCTCGTTCTACTTATAATGGCATAAGTTGGGTAGATGCGCTTTTTACAGCGACAAGTGCCACTTGTGTAACCGGATTAGTGTCAGTGGATATACCTTCCACGTTTACGACAGAAGGGCTGATAATAATTATTCTGTTAATACAAATCGGTGGATTGGGAGTAATGACCTTAACCAGCTTTTTTGCCATGTTCTTTATGGGGAATACTTCTTTATATAATCAATTGGTAGTGCGTGACATGGTCAGTTCTGATTCTCTTGGGTCATTGCTTTCCACCTTATTATATATATTAGGTTTTACTTTAGTGATAGAAACAGGCGGTATGATTGCGTTGTTTCTTAATATTCATGGTACGTTGGGTATGTCCTTGGAAGGAGAATTGGCTTTTGCTGCGTTCCATTCTATCTCGGCATTTTGTAATGCCGGTTTTTCTACGCTTCCGGGCAATTTAGGTAATCCGGCTTTAATGGAAGGGCATAACCTGCTTTATATAACAATTTCTGTCTTGATTATCCTTGGCGGAATCGGTTTCCCTATTCTGGTTAATTTTAAATCGATTATAAGTTACTATCTGAAAAGATTTTATCGTATCTTACGTTATCGTAAACCTGAGCGCCATCGTATTCCTCATTTATATAATTTGAATACAAAGATAGTTCTGATAATGACGTTTTTATTGTTGTTTATCGGTACGGTGACGATTGCTATATTTGATTGGAATCATGCTTTTGCCGGCATGAGTATGACGGATAAATGGGTGCAGGCTTTCTTTAATGCTACCTGCCCGCGTACGGCAGGATTTACTAGCGTAGGACTATCTACATTCAGTGTTCAGACAATTTTATTGATGATTTTGTTAATGTTCATAGGCGGTGCATCCCAATCAACGGCAGGTGGTGTGAAAGTCAATGCATTTGCTGTGATTATACTTAATTTATGGGCTATATTACGCGGAAATGAGCGTGTAGAAGTGTTTGGAAGAGAATTGTCTTCTGATTCCATCCGGCGTTCCAATGCGACGATGTTAATGTACTTGGTCATGCTTTTCCTCGGAGTTTTTGTTTTAAGTATTTTAGAGCCGGAGCTTTCAATATTGGCATTGACTTTTGAGTGTACTTCAGCGTTGAGTACGGTGGGGTCTTCATTGGATGCAACCCCTTTATTGAGTAATCCGAGCAAACTGATCGTTTCATTTCTAATGTTTGTAGGACGTGTCGGCATGATAACTTTATTGTTGGGAATTATTCGTCAGAAGAAAGTGGTTAAATATAGATATCCGAGTGATAACATTATAATAAACTAAAGATGAAATATATAATTATTGGTTTAGGCAATTATGGCGGAGTACTGGCAGAAGAACTTTCTTTGTTGGGAAATGAGGTAATAGGTGCAGATATTAACGAACAGCGCGTAGATAGCTTAAAAGATAAGTTGGCAACGGCCTTTATCATTGATGCTACGGATGAGGCTTCTTTATCCGTGCTTCCGTTAAATGATGTGGATATAGTAATTGTTGCTATCGGTGAGAATCTGAGTGCTTCCATACGTGTTACAGCTCTTTTGAAATTGAAAAAAGTAAAGCATATCTATGCCCGTGCGATAGACAATGTGCATAAAGCCGTGTTGGAAGCCTTTAATCTGGATAAGATATTGACACCGGAGAACGATGCTGCGCGTGAATTGGTTTGGTCATTGGATTTAGGAATAAAGGTAGAAAGTTTCCGGGTGGATGAAGATTATTATGTGATGAAATTCAAAGTACCTGAGAAGTTTATAGGTTATCATGTGAATGAATTGAATTGTGATACCGAATTTAATTTGAAGATTATAGCTTTGAAACGTGCAGATACGGTATATAACTTCTTGGGAATATCGGTTCTTGAACGGAATGTAGTGAATGAATTACCTGACAACTATGAGATTCAGACGGAAGATGAACTTGTTTGCTATGGACGTTATAAAGACTTTCTGTCTTTTTGGAAAGCCATATAAAGTAACACTTATTTTTCTGATTGAATTAAACCTTTTCTTTTTCATATAGTCATATGAATGGTTGCAACCAATAAACGTATTAATTAAATAGCTTTGATTATGAAAAAGATTAGTTTGTTTTTGATTAGTGTAATGTTGCTTAGTGGGGTGGCAATCGCTCAGAATAGGCCGGATAAAAACAGAGAAAACTTGTCTCCTGAAGTCCGCGCGGAAAAGATGACGGAACGTATGTCGAAAGAGTTGTCTTTAAATGATGAACAGAAACAGCAGGTTAAAGAGATTAACTTGGTTTACATAAATGAGATGCGTGCCGGTAAGAAAGATCAAAAGCAATTGCATAAAGCTTGTGTCAAGAGTTGTGATAAAATGTCTGAAGCCGGCAAGGTAAAGATGAGGCGGATAGATAAAGCGGAAATACAAAAGACACATAAATTTATGAATGCTGCACGTGAATCCCGTGATTTGAAATTAAGTCAGGTCTTGAATAAAGAACAGTTTGCTAAATACGAACAGAATAGAGAAGAGCGGAAAGTTCAGAAGAAGAATGATTGATAATAGGAACTTTAAATAAGATAATAGATTTAGTTTAGTTTTTAGTTTTCTCAAGGGTCGGCCAATGTGATATTGCCCGGCCTTTTATTTGTATATATCCTTTCCTTTTTGTTTCTTTGCTCCACATATTTAATCATAAATCGAAATGAAAAGAGAAATCGGCTTTATATTTACCATTCTATTATTATTTTCTGCCATGTCTTGTTCCGACAAGAAAACGACTCCGGATAATACCGCCACAGCTTTTCAGATAGACAGTGTAGATGTGCATGGGATACAGCGAATGCAAGTATCCAAGTCGGAGCAAAAGGTTAAAATGAATGGAAAGGATTATGTAATCCGTATAAGCCGTGTTCCTGCGGATTCATTACCGCTTGTAAAGAATGAGCAAGGAGACATTTATGTGGATAATAAGATAACATTGAACATAACTCGTGATAAGGGGGAAAGAGTCTTTAATAAAGTCTTTACCAAACAAAGTTTTGCAGATTTAGTCGGAACCGGTTTCCTTTCCAAGTCGATATTAGAAGGAATGGTTTTTGATAAAGTTGCTTCTGCAGGTTTTGTTTTTGCCGCGAGTGTCAGTTTTCCACAGACAGATTTATATGTTCCTATTTCTGTTGTAATATCTCCAAATGGCAATATATCGCTGTCAAAAGATGAATTAATGGACGATACTTATATAGGAGAAGAGAATAATTAGACAAATGTGATACATTTTAAAACAATAGAAAGGCAGCCTTAGGGTTGCCTTTTGTATTTTCGTAGGGTATTAAAATCTTTTTATAATATGAAAAAACAAATCATTGTAACATCTTTCATGGTATCATTGCTGATGGTATCGGCATTTGCGCAAGATAAGCCGTTCGCTCCTATTCGCGGTCGTGTAAACGTACAGGCAGACAGCGCACGGGTAAAACAGATTATAGATGGATGCTGGGTTGCCGTTGGCACTAATAAACTTCATTCTATTCAATATGATTATACAAGGCTTTTTGATGGAAAACCGTCTTATCGTTTTGAATTAAAGCAGGATGACAATACATTGTCCGGCTATGCTAAAGGTGAAACCAAAGGGCGTGCAGAGTTTTCGTATTGCTATGCGACACATGATGATTTTAAGAACGAACCGGAGAGTGTTTATAAGAATGCGCAGATAACCAAGACGGTTTATCATCATGGAAAAGGTATATGTCCGCAAGGAACATCCCGTAGTTATGCCTTTTCCGTATATATTCCATCTTCTTTGGATAAGAATGTATCCACTATCTTTGCCCAATGGCATGGAATGCCGGATCGTACATTGGTACAAACGCCTCAAGGAGAGGTGAAGCAATTAACGATAGAAGAGTTTTTGGAATTGGATAAGCGGATGATTTTTAAAAAGAATATCGGACATGATAAAGTTATAAAGAAAGATAAGGACGGAAATCCTGTAACAGATAAAGACGGAAATATCGTATATAAGGCCGGCAAAGCGAATGGTTGGCTGGTGGAACAAGGAGGCTATCCGCCTTTAGCCTTTGGCTTTTCCAATGGATATTTTTATATTAAAGCAAATTCCGACCGTAAATGGTTGACAGATAAGGATGACCGTTGTAATGCAAATCCCGAAAAAACGGAGGTGATGAGACCTGTTACATCTAAATATAAAGCATCTACGATTGCTTATAAGATGCCTTATGAGGAATTTCCTAAAGATTGTTGGATAACTTTTAATGTGGATATTGATTGGACGGTGTACGGTGGAGAGTCCGAAGCAATTCTTAAACCGGGTAAATTGGACGTTATGATGACTTATGACAATAAAGGCCAGGAAGTGAAGAAGCATATCGTTGATAATGAGACGCTTTTAATAGGAAGAAACGATAAGGACGGGTACTATTTCAAGTTTGGTATTTATCGTGTCGGTAATAGTATAGTACCTGTTTGCTATAACTTGGCAGGTTATTCGGAAACAGCTCGATGAATGGTGGCTTTTATATCAATCTTAGGGTTGGACGATAAACTGTCGAATCCAGAAATATTCCAGAATTAATTACTTTCTTTGTATATTTGAAAGTCTTTAAACTGGTGATTTTATGAAGATATTAATTGTCGAAGACGAGCAGAGTCTTCGTGAAATGATTATAGACTCTTTGAGTCGGGAACATTTTGTCGTGGAATATGCTCCGGATTATTCCACGGCCATGGAGAAGATAAACGATTATGATTACGATTGTATTCTTCTTGATATTATGCTTCCGGGAGGTAGCGGACTTTCTTTGCTTGAAGAGTTGAAGAAGATGCGTAAGAAAGAGAGCGTTATCATCATTTCCGCTAAAGATTCTTTAGAAGATAAAGTGGCGGGGCTGGATTTGGGTGCGGATGATTATCTGGCAAAACCTTTTCATCTGGCGGAACTCAATGCCCGTGTTAAGTCATTGCTCCGTCGTAGGCAGGCAAATGGAGATACGAGTATTGTGCTGGATAATTTAGTGCTTTACCCTGATAAGCGTACGGCTTTTGTCGATGATGTAGAACTGCTGCTGAATCGTAAAGAATTTGATTTGCTTTATTACTTTGCCAGTAATCCTAATCGTTTGATAAATAAAACATCTCTTGCAGAATCTGTGTGGGGAGATAACATCGACCAGGCGGATAGTCTTGATTTTATTTATTCGCAGGTGAAGAATCTGCGTAAGAAGATGAAGGCGGTCGGAGTAACAGCCGAAATAAAGGCAGTTTATGGTTTTGGCTATAAATTAGTTCTTGACAGTTAATTCTTATCACATGAAACTCTTACACTATACCAACCGCAATCTTTTTATTTTTGTCTCCCTCTTGATGGGCATTTGGGGAGTTTTTTTCTATTTTGCCATTATCGACGAGATTATGGATGAAACGGATGATACTCTGGAGAATTATCGGGAGATAATAGTAAGCAAAGTTTTGGATAATCCGGATTTGTTGGTTATGGAAGATAATATCTTGCATAGCTATGCAATTCGTCCGTTGACGGATGAAGAGGCGGAAGACTACGACGAACGTTTTTATGATTCTACCATATATGTTGAGACAGAAGATGAGGATAAACCGGTACGGGTAATGAAATCTTGTTTTCGTGCATCGGATGATAAGTTCTATGAATTGGAATTGCGTATCTCCACATTGGAGCGGGATGATATGGTAGAAGCCATATTCCGGTATTTGTTGATTCTCTATGTTGCATTGTTGATATGCGTAATGATAGGGATGAGGCTTGTTTTAAAAAAAGTGTTTGTGCCCTTACATCGTTTGCTGGCATGGTTGGATAAAGTTATACCCGGCAAGCCGATCCCGATTTTGGATAATCAAACCCATATTACAGAGTTTAAGAAACTGAATGAGGCTGCGGTAGCAATGAGCCGGAGAAATGAGCAGGCTTATGAAGAGCAGAAACAGTTTATAGAAAATGCGTCGCACGAGTTACAAACACCTTTGGCCATTTCCCGTGGTAAATTGGAATTATTGGCTGAAAGTGAGGGATTAACGGAGCAACAGCTTACGGATATTGATGAATTATACCGGACGTTAGGAAGGGCTGTTAAATTGAATAAATCTTTATTGTTACTTTCCCGCATTAATAACCGGCAATATCTGGATGTAAGCAGTATTAATCTCAATGAAATTGTCAAAGAAATATTATCCGATTTAATGGAGGTGTATGAACATAAAGGGATTGAGCTTTCGATAGAAGAATATGCCGTTTGTGTTGTTCAGATGAATGATTCATTGGCGCATATTTTATTAACCAATCTGCTGAAGAATGCCATTGTTCATAATTATAAAGGAGGAAGATTCAAAGTTGTTTTGGAGAAAGATACATTGAAAGTTATGAATAGTGGCGATAAGCCTCTTGATAAGAATAAAATATTTCATCGCTTTTATCGTCTTGACTCTGATAGTAAGGAATCTACGGGACTTGGGCTTGCTATCGTGAAGTCTATAACAGATATGTATGGCTTCCATATTGCCTATAATTATGACGGTGCTCACTCCTTTGTCTTAAATTTTGTGAAATAGGACGTTAATCGGCATTATTCCTAAATCTTTCCTAATTGACAGGCGTTCTTTGCAGTATAATAACAATAAAAAAGAACGATTATGAAAAAGATGCTAGCAATGTTTATTTTGGCGATGCTGACTATGCAGGTAGCGATTGCCGGTGATGTGGTAACAAAAGATGTGAATAAACTTCCCGCTTCTGCGCGTGAAACTATTAAGAAACATTTTCCGCAGGCTAAGATTTCTTATATCAAGATAGATAAAGATCTCTTTAAATCTACAACTTATGAGGCAACCCTGACGAATGGAGTAGAGATTGATTTTGACAGTAAAGGAGAGTGGATGGAAGTGGATTGCAAAAAGGAGGCGGTTCCTGCAGCTTTTATTCCGGCAAGTGTAAGTCAATATGTAAAAGAGAATTTCCCGGGACAACGGATTGTAAAGTTCGAACGTGGTCGTAGAGGGTATGATGCTGAATTGGCAAACGGACTGGATGTGAAGTTTGATGTATATGGTGGCTTTTTGAAACTGGACGATTAATATAACCCCTAAACCTTATAAGTATGAAATTAAAACTGAGATATTTGTTTCTGTCGTTGCTGACTGTTGGTTTTATGGCGTCTTGTGATAATGATGATGACCATTATACACCGGATACTACCGTTCGTTTGGCGTTTGAAAAGATGTTTCCCGATGCCTCGAAAGTTAAGTGGGAAAGTAAATTGGGATATGTAAAAGCTGAGTTCAGAGATAATAATAAAGAAAAGGATGCTTGGTTTGATACGGACGGAACGTGGATGCTGACCGAAACGGAGGTCGCGGTTTCCGATATTCCTGTGGCGATAACTCAATCGATAGCGGGAAGCCGGTATGCCGACTGGAAAATAGAGGATGCCGATTATCTGGAGCGTAAAGATATGGAACCTATTTATATCATTGAGGTAGAGAAGGGTAAGGAAGAGGTGGACCTTTATTATGCTCCCGAAGGTAAACTCTTGAAAGCAGTTGCCGAAGGCGGTTCTCATCAGGCTGTACCAACTCCTGTGAATGAGAAAGTGTTGGAAGCGGTGAATGCCAAGTATCCGTTTGCTAAGATTCTCGAAATAGATGTTGAACCGAATTTTATAGAGGTAGACTTAGTCCGGGATAATTTATATTTTGAGATGATTCTGGATAAAGAATATAATTGGGTGGAAACTGTCTATGAAGCTGCATGGCTTAGAGTGCCGGATGCTGTGAAGAATGCTTTTGAAGCGGACGGATATACTTTTAATGCGGAAGAAGATGAGGTAGAGATGCTGATGCGCCCCAATGGAAATCAGTCTGATATGATTGTTTATCGGTTTGAATTGGATAGAGAACCTGCCGATATTATTCTTTATTATACGGAGGATGGAACTAAGTTGAATGGCTGATGTAATGCCTGTTATTCAGCATACGGTCGATTGTTTGCAAACGATAGGAGTTTGTAATCAATCGACCGTACCTTTGTCTGCAAACGACCGTATGTTTGTTTTCAATCAACCTGATGTTTTAAAAAAACATCTAGATCTTTTTTGTAAGTTACCTAAGGGAGCGAGAGCTTACAGTCACTGGAGTGTGGACCGATACTCCCGTAGGCGTTTGGGCTTGCTATTAATAAGTTTGAATCTTTATTATTGCATGCTACATTTGCTGATAATCCTTCGCCAGTCCTCCTTCTCCTGTTTCTTTATATAAAGAAGGCAGGTCATGCCCGGTTTGTTTCATTACTTCGACTACTTTGTCGAAGGAAACGCGGTGAGTTCCGTCCGTGAATGAAGAATAAATATTGGCATCCAATGCGCGGGCGGCAGCGTAGGCATTTCTTTCGATGCAGGGAATCTGAACCAGACCGCAGACCGGGTCGCAGGTCATGCCCAAGTGGTGTTCCAATCCCATCTCGGCGGCATATTCTATCTGTGCTGCGCTTCCGCCGAACAGTTGGTTGGCAGCAGCCGAAGCCATGGCGCAAGCTACTCCTACTTCTCCTTGACAACCTACTTCCGCACCGGAGATAGAAGCATTGTTCTTAACGATATTACCGATTAATCCGGCAGTAGCGAGCGCGCGGAGAATCCGGGTGTCGCTGAAATCTCTGCTTTTTTTTAGGTGATAAAGCACGGCAGGTACCACACCGCATGAACCGCAAGTGGGAGCGGTTACGATTCTTCCGCCGGAAGCATTCTCTTCACTGACGGCAAGGGCGTAAGAGAATACCAATCCGCGAGAACGGAGAGATTCTTTATATCCAGTAGCCCGTATATGATAAGTGGCTGCTTTTCTTCTCAAGTTGAGTGGCCCGGGTAGTACGCCTTCCTGTTCCAATCCCCGTTCAATAGCATCTTTCATGGTTTGCCACACCGTAGCCAGATAATCCCATATATCTTCACCTTCGCACTCTTTGACGTACTCCCAATAGCTCTTCCCGCTGCGTTCGCACCAGCATAAGATTTCGCTCATCTTACTCATGCTGTATATTTCATCCAAAGGGCTTTCTATTTGTTCCTTGTCTTTCTCTGCCAATGCACCTCCTCCTATGCTGTATACCGTCCAACTTTCCGTTAGTTTATCTTTTTCATTGTAAGCGGCAAAGGTCATGGCGTTGGGGTGGAAAGGCAGAAATACTTTTGGTTGCCACATGATTTCAACGGGAGCATACGGCTCAAGTACATTGTTGATAGCCGTATCTGTAAGGTGTCCCTTACCTGTTGCGGCAAGACTACCGTATAATGTGACTTTAAAACGCTTTGCTTCCGGATGCCGTGACAGGAACATCTCTGCCGCTTTTTTAGGTCCCATAGTATGGCTGCTTGACGGTCCGTTTCCTATGCGGTATATCTCTTTTATGGTTTTCATGATCGAACGCTTTTTTATCTGTATTTTAATGGTGGCAAAAGTAATACTTTGTTTTGAATTAAAGGGAGTAAAATGAAAAATGTCTCAAAAGCAACACATTTGCTTCTGAGACATTTAAGTTGGGTAACTATTTATCTATTATTTCCTTAAAAACTTTACTGATGCAGTTTGGTTTTGACCGGATACGACCAGGATATATAATCCTTGCGGCAATGTGATGGTCGATACGGTTGCATTGTCGGTATTTGTTTGTTCACCGGCTACTTTCGTACCGTTCGCATTAAATATTGCATATTGTTTCATGCCGTCCATGCTGAAACTGATATTCCCGTTTTCTAATTGGTAGTTTAGATTTCCCTGTACGTAGTCGTTTTCGATTTCTGTTACTATTTCAGTAAACTCGCTGGCTACGATCTTCTCTACGGGTTCATAAACTCCTTCGTCATAGTTCCACATACTGTTTACAGTTTCAAGTATTTCGTTATGTTCTCCGTATTGGTATTCCATACTTAGTCCACCGGTTTGTTCTTCTATCCCATCTACGACTTCATACATTTCTTCTTTGATTGGGTTTTTGTTATCATCATAGGTGGCGAGCATATAGCTATCATAGATCTCCATAATTCCGTCTTCGTTTTCATCAAGAGTTTCGATATATTCTTCTTTATAGCTTCCGTTTTCATCCAACTCTGTCAGAATGTGTTCTATCTTTTGAGGACCTTCTGTCGGTGAAAGCGTTACTTTGAAATCTCTTTTAGATGAATTTGGGTATTCAGCTTTGTAGTTGGATGTATAGGTACCATCATCTTCATAATCATATATCTTGGCGGATTTCAATCTATTATTGCCTATCATGAACTCCTCACTGGTAGCTAGTATTTGTCCGTCACTCTTCTCCCAAATCATCTTGTCGTATTTCGTATCTTTTATAAATTCCAGATTATCATTCAGGCTATAATGTTCCCATGACTGTGCCGGTAGGCTGCCTCCTTTGTCATAGGTAATCTCGGTACGTTCAAGTTCTTCGTATTCTCCTCCATAAAGCATTTTAATGGAAAGGGAAGTCACATATCCTAAATCATTCCTTGTTATCTCCTTTTTATGAGAATAGTTATTGTTCCACTGACCTTTTTGACTGTCCCAATTATATTTATCGGAAGAAATTTGGTAATCGGTAACGACGTCATCATAGGTGTATACACTTCTTTCTTGATTAACCCATTGTTCGCCTTCCCATGCCTGTGAGATTTTTTCAATTACATTATTATATTTGTCATATTTTAATATGTTCTGACTTTTTGTTTCTCCATCGTCAAAAACAGCTACTAGGGTGTTGGCATTGTCGTCATATTCATAAGTCGTTACTGCATACTCTTCCCATCCTTCCGAGTCCGGGTCATACTCGAAAAAAGTTTCTTTCTTTGGTTTCCAAACACTATTGACTTCTTCTGCTGATGCAAATGACTTAACAGATGGAATTGTTGACTTTAGTCGTGGGTGTGTGTATACTTCTTCTGTTTTGTCTTTTTTGATACTCTTTTTAGTAAACCGTTGTTGTGCAGATGCGATTCCTGAGGAAAGGATGAATGCACTCATTAATAATAAGGTAGATTTTGTCATAAAATAGTTGTTTAACAGTTAATAATTAATTGTATTTCTTTTGTATCACAAAGAAAGTAAAAAATAATCAAAATACAACACATTGCACTGTTTTTGTTTTAAGAAAGTGCTATTTATGTTTTATCTTATGAAAATATGAACCGATGAAAGGACAGGGGTTAGTACCATTTTTTCTTTTTGAAGAATAGGTATACGGTTATCGCAATGATTGCCATTACCATCCATGCATAGAAATAACCATATTCCCAGCTTAACTCAGGCATTGCCTTAAAGTTCATCCCCCATACACCGGCAATGAAAGTCAGTGGAATAAAGACGGTTGAGACGATTGTCAGCCGTTTCATAATATTATTCATGCGCAGATCATTGTTGGATATATAAAGGTCAACGAGTGCGGAAAGCGTTTCCCTGCATATATCTATTGTTTGTAATACAAATTGCAGATGATCGTTTACGTCATTAAAATAAGCACGGTTTATTTTATGTATCAGATTGTTATCTGCCCGAAGTAATTTTATGTATTGTTCTTTTAACGGCATGATGGCTTTCTTCATTGCCATGTATTGACGGCGACGTATTTGAATTTGTACACCGATGTCATTGTTGTTGGTGATGGTGAGCAGTTCTTCTTCCATATCCTCTAAGGCATTCGCTATTTCTGAAATGACGGAAGTATAGTCTCCCATCACGTTATTCAATGAGACACTTAACAGATAATCTGATTGACGGGTACGGATTTTCATCACGTTATTCTTTATCGCTTGTGTCACATTGTCAAAGAATTCCGTTTCATTTTCGATGAAAGCCAATACATAATTATTTCCTTGTATCAGACAAAGTTGCTGTTGCTCGAGTTCTTCAGCTCCCTCGTACTTGAATAATTTGAGAATAAGGACCGTATATTGCTCGTGCTCCTCGATTTTGGTGGGATGCTCGGCATTCAGAATATCCTGAAGCACCAGGAAGTCTATTTTGAAATATTCACATACATCACGGATGGTTTCTGTGTTCTTTAAACCATGTATTTGTAACCAATTGATAGCATCAGGTGTGATATTATCTTTTATTGATTCAAAATTGTCACCGTATGTCTCCTGCATCTTTTCAGAATTATAGGTGAGTAGATGCAGGTGGGTAGGGGTACTGCTTTCGCCCGTATAGACTAGCTGTTCGCTTAACAGGTTATTCTTCATATCAATTTATTTAATTAACTCAAATCAACAACTGTGATACCTGCTCCTCCAAACTGGACATGTTCATCTTGAAAATGAGCTATTCCGGGAACAGTTTTTAAATAGTCACGGATAAGAGTACGCAAAATGCCTGTCCCTGTCCCGTGAAGAATACGTACCCGGGCAATGCCGAGTAAGATAGCGTCATCTATAAAGTAAGTGACGGCTTGAATGGCTTCATCACCTCTCATTCCTCTTATATCAATATCTTGTTTGAAACCGAGTTTCTTTTCATAAACACTGTCCTGGGTTTGTGAACTGACGAACGTACTTTTGGTATTTGTATTCTTAGGTTGACTATTATTGGGCTTTACCCGTTCCAAACGGTCAAGTTTGACTGTTGTTTTTATCATACCGAATGCTACAACTACATTTTTACCGTTTATTTCCAATACATCGCCAATGGAAGATTGCCCTTTCATCTTTACTTGGCAACCGATTTCTATGGATTCTGTTTTAGGTGCCTGGGGCTTAGATTGTACTTCCTGAGATTTGTCTTTGCGTTCCTTTTTGCGGTTCTGCTTCTCCCGCAGCTTTTCCATTCTGCGAGCTATTTTTTCTTCGGTATTTTTCTTTTCGATGTCTTCCATAGACTCTCGAAACTCATTCAACTCTTGTCGGGCAATACGTGTTTTTTCTTTTTCGGCCTGTGCTTCTTTTATAGTACGTATTGTGTTTTCTATTTTTGCATTGGATTCCTGCAACAACCTTTCTGCATCTTCTTTCGCTTTTCTTATAATCTCTTTGCGGGATTTGTCCAACTCTTGAATATCCGCTTCGTACTTGGCGATAACCTCCTCCATGTGTTTCTCCCGCTGACGGATAGTTTGCCGTTTACCTTCCCAATAACGCTTGTCACGAACTATGTCTTGCAGATACTTGTCTGCATTGATATATTCGCTTCCCACGATTGCTGAAGCGTCAGCGATAACATCTTCCGGCAAGCCGATTTTACGTGCTATCTCTACTGCGAATGAACTGCCCGGATTACCTATCTGTAACTGAAATAATGCTTGCATCAGATGCCGATCATAAAGCATGGCACCATTTACTACCCCTTCATGATCTTCGGCAAAATGTTTCAGATTTTGGTAGTGTGTGGTGATAACTCCAAACGTTTTCTTGTGGTTGAAACGTTTTAGTACCGCCTCGGCTATTGCTCCGCCTATTTGTGGCTCCGTGCCTCCACCAAATTCGTCAATCAGGATAATGCTTCGTTCATCGCAGCTTTTCATCATGATTTTCATATTGGTAAGATGGGAAGAATACGTACTCAAATCATCCTCGATAGATTGCTCGTCACCTATATCTATAAAGATACTGCCGAATATTCCTGCATGACTGCGTTCATGGAGCGGAATAAGTAAGCCGCATTGTAACATATACTGTAGTAAACCGACAGTTTTAAGACAAACCGACTTACCGCCGGCATTCGGTCCGGAGATTATCAGGATACGTTGTTTGCTATTCAGTTCTATATCTAGCGGAATGACCTTTTTTCCATGTTTAGCCAGAGACATTTGCAATAACGGGTGTATTGCCATTGTCCAATCTATCAATGGCTCGCTTTCTAAGGCAGGCTTCAGAGAATTGGTCTGTAAGGCAAAATAGGCTTTTGCGCGAATGAAGTCCACTTCGGCCAAAAACTCGTATGATTGGAGAATATCAGGGACAGAAGGGCGGAGGGTATCTGAAAAGCTTGTGAGAATACGGATAATCTCCCGTCTTTCTTCTCCTTCCAATTCCCGTATACGATTATTTGCTTCCACTACCTCCGCAGGCTCGATGAACACCGTTTTGCCACTGGATGATTCATCATGTACAATACCCTTAATCTTTCTTTTCAATCCGGGAGCGACGGGAATAACCAATCGTCCGTCACGCATGGTAGGAGCAACATCTTTGTCTACATAACCTTCGGACTGTGCGCTACGCAGGATGGCATTCAGACTGCGGGAAATACCGCTGGTTGTAGAGGCCAGTTCACGTCGGATACGTAACAGATCTTGGGATGCATTATCTTTTATCTTTCCGTATTGATTCAAAATGCCATTGATACGGGTAATGAGTTGTGGAAATACAGCGATGTCTCCCGCCAATTTTTTGAGGTTAGGGTAGGGGCTGTTTTCTTCTTCGTCTTCGGAAGACAGAAAACGTATAATATCGCGAATTGTTTCCAATGAACGCCGTAAATCAAATAACTCTTGTTCGTCCAGATACATACCTTCCACACGAATCCTTTTTAGGGAAGGGCGTACATCAAAAAAATATTGTGCGGGAAAGCTGTCTTCTTCCTGAATGATACGTACAAACTCATTGGTCTGATTCAATCGCTCTTCTATTTCATTAAAAGAGTCGGAGAAATTCATTTCGTCTACTCGTCCTTCCCCCAACGAACTGAGACATTTCTCTTTCAGCAGGCGACGGATATCATCAAATCCTATTTTTTGTTCAAAGTTATGCGGATATATCATTTGCTTATACATCTATTATTGTGCAAAAATACAACTTATATCCCGCTTATCTGTTTTTATCGCTTCATTTTTTAGTTTATAGTTTTTTTAAATTGTTGTGCAAGTTAGTTTTCCTTATCTGTTAGTATGATAAGTGGTAGTATGTTTATATTCTTTATTCTTAAAAGAGGGATAAAGATGTTTTGTAGTTGCTTGAAATGCTTTGATGGTGCGTATTTGGATGAAAAAGAAACTTTTTTGCCGAATAATTTGGAAATAAAAAAAATAGTAGTACCTTTGCATCGCTTTTGAAAAGAAGCACTCCTAAAAAGAGTTTTGGAGAGGTGGCAGAGTGATCGATTGCGGCGGTCTTGAAAACCGTTGAACTGAAAGGTTCCGGGGGTTTGAATCCCTCCCTCTCCGCAATAAACCTTGATAATCAAGGGAATATAAAACTTGTACACGAATATGTACACGAAAATGTCCGAAATTAACACTTTTGGACATTTTTTTTATGTCCAAACGGGTGTACCGGGAAAAGAGAAGCCCGACCTTATGACAAGCCGGGCTTCAACCATTGTACCCGGCGCAACTCCGGGTTTCGCAACAATGTGATGCAAAGATAGGTGATTTTTAAAAAATCCGCCGTATTCCTGAAAGAATTGTTTTTATCCAATTCAATATCGGGAGGTCTTTGGGTTTTATATAAGTTGGTGAAGGAAACCAATAGGTATGGATATGAAAAGAAATAAGATGCAAATTGTTAAAAATAAAATATTTGCGACTCTGAATCTTTTTAAAGTATCTTCTATTCTGCTATGTTTTCTTGAATAGAGGAATCATCCCCACAAATTCATTCCACATATCCTCAGGGATTTCCCAATACCGTTTAGGTTCCTCTTCCCCTGCCATATAGAAGAAAAAGTGAGTGCCTACGGAGTTATCGGGAGTATATTGTTTTGCCTGAATACTCTCCACCGGATACCCTTTTCCCTGCAATCTCTTCAGGATGGATTTCTTTTGGGAAGAAGACAGCCGGTGGTATTCTTGATAAATATTGTTTAAATCGTTCATCTGTTGCCCGAATATTTTTCTATCAATTCTTTAGTCTGTTGTATATGTCCTCTGGAAGACGCTCCGAACAGGATCGATTCTATTTTGGCAAATCTGCATACATACTCGATGGCTTCTTCCGGTTTTAAAGCTCCCGCAGCCAGAACCTGCATCGCGATGGGACGGAACTCCCTGTCGCTGTTCAGGTATTCTTCGTATTCCTCAATGCTGTTCGACATACGGAAACCGATTTTGTTGATCGAAGAACAGATGATGGGGTTCTTTATATCCAGCCGTTCGCAAAGGTCTACCATTCTCGGTAAATTCATCGTGATAAATCCCGGTTCTGCATTGTATCCTTTTTTGATATAATCAGCGTAATGTTTGATGATTTCATCCATACCCAACCCCAAAAGCAAGTCAACAATGACATTTTGGAGGAAGATAACCGGTGTATTCATCCCTTTGAACATCTTCATCTCCGCATCCACCAGCAATTCCATCAATGAAGGATAATCCTTTTTCATATAGGCGATACCGGCTTTTGAGGCCACTGCCAGGATATTTCCCGGAATATAGGCTTTCAAAGTCCCCAATATTCCCAATTCCGTGACTGCATTTGCATACTTATGGGCATACGGCATGCACGGATGGAATTTGAAGTCCTTGTATTTCTCCGGATTTTGTCGCATCTGTTCGCAAACGGCTGCGATTCGGTCATGGGTGGTACACATAAATGTGTTTATACCCAAATCCATGGCTGTATCCAATACGTCGATGATGGCACTGTTGTCTTTAAAACGTACGGCTTGTGCACGGGAGCGTTCATCTGAAAGGTGATTCACCGCAAAAAACTGGTTATCACCGAATAATATTCTATCCATAGCGGGAAGTTTATTTAGCGTCTTCTATTAATTTATCTACAATATAGTCTGTTTGCAAGGCCTCTTCAAAAGTATTCCTGTGGTTCATTGTCCCGTTTTGGATGCACCGGACAAAATGGTCTATCTGTGCGCTGTATTCTTCGCCGCGAAGATTGAAATACACCTGGGGAGTCAGTTCTGTGATGTATCTGGTATTCCAGCCCTTTTTCAGCGCTTCCTTTTCATTGTCTTCTTTCAGGTATATTTTCAGGGTGGTGGCATCGGCTTCCAGTTTACCCTTATCCCCTTCGATTTTCAGGGAAGTTGTCATTTTGCGGTGTGTGTCGTCACTCCAGCAGACAGATAATTGTCCCTGCAAACCACTTTCTACCTTCAATGTGGCGTAGATGGCATCATCCACTTCTTTCGAGAATATCCGGGGCATGAACGTCCCCCGGGCTTCCGTCAAATGGCTGCCGGTAATGTAATTGATCAGGTTTAACACGTGTGAGGCATAATCCATGAGGCATCCGCCGCCTGATTTCCTGTCTGCACGCCATGTACCGCCTTTAGGCTTCAAAACGACAGGACCGTAGGCCTCTCCCATAAAATGGAAGGGAGTGCCGATAACCCCGGCTGCGAACAGACGTTTCATTTCGTTGAAAGTCCCGATAAAACGGTTGTGGTACCCTACCTGATTGACACAGCCTTTGGCTTTGGCTACGGCAACCATCTTTTCACCCTCTTCGGAGGTCAGGCTGAAGGGTTTTTCGCAAAAGACGTGAATACCGCGTTCAAGCGCATAAAGCACCATTTCCGAATGGAAGCGGGTGGGTGTAGCAACGAAAATAGCGTCCGGCTTTTCCGTTTCAATCATTCTCTTGTAATCGTCATAGACTTGAAACCCGGTCAGCTTCTTAAATGCGCTTTGCAGTAAGCCGTCGGGGTCACAAATGGCTACCAAGTCTACCTCCGGATGGGCACCCAGCAGGGCACAATGGGACATACCCATCTTCCCCAATCCTATGATTGCAGTTTTTATCATACTGAATATAATTTATTTGATTTATAGTTTCTTGATTCTCAGGAGTATTAAAAGTAAATGGCGGAAAAAGAGCATTTGATTGGCTATGTTCCTGCGGAATACCTCCGGACGCAGGAATATCCTTACCAACCACTCCATCCCGATCTTCTGCCAGAATACGCCGGGACGTTTACTGTTTCCCGCATACCAGTCGAACACGTTTCCGATAGCCGTTATCACATGAACGTCGAGATAAGGCTTATTCCGATAGGACCATTTTTCTTGTTTAGGTGCGGTCATTCCGACAAAGAGCACATCCGGACGGAAGTCATTAACCGCCTTATGCATAGCTTCGTTGTCTTCTTCCGTGAATTCCGGTTTGAAAGGCGGCGAATAAGTGCCGACCGCTACATCCGGAAAATCTTTGGCATAACGTTCTTTTATCATCTGCAAAGTCTCTTCGCCGGAGCCGAGGAAGAAAACACGCCCTTTCCGTTCCTGCATTTTGTGGGAAAAGTATTGGAAACTGTCCCATCCGGTAATACGTCTTATTTTTTGTCCGTACCTGAAGCGGGGAAGCCAACCGAAATAGGCACCATCCAGAATAAGGAATTCCGAACCTTTCAGGGCTTCGTCCATCGCCTTGTCATGTACTGATATTCCGTAAGAGTTCGGGCTGATGGTATTGACTACGCTTCTACCATCCAAAGGGACGCAGTCTAAAGAGTCTTTCACTAAGGCATAGCCGGAGAAGTGGAAGACCGGATTATTATTATAAGTACTCATGTGTCAGCACTCAGTATCCGGTTATAATGCCTTAATCGGTATTATAACCCATCTTGAGTTGTATTTTTTGATTAATAATTAACCTTTTTTCTAAAGACGTATTTGCTCCAATCGTATATGAAATCGGGAAAAAGATAAACGATCAGATAAACATAAATTTTTCTCCTTATGGAATATTGGTACTTATTAATTTGTCTGCATTTGGTTCTGTAGAACTTTCGATATCTTGCAGCTTGTAACATAACGGCCCAAAAATCTTTAGTGGAATTAGCTTGTTGCATCCAGATAGATTGGGCGTCTTTGATAATACCTAATTTCTCCATATCGAATAGGGCGTTGGGCAATCCTATCATCCTGTATAAAGGTGATTTTTCGGCCCAAGCTCTTTTTATGGGCATTCTTTGAATGCATAGCGGGTAATTGATGTAAATACATCTCCTATTGATGGCTCCATAATAAATCGGTACTATGAAGTTATATCCATAATGCCTGGAAGTATCTAACTGCATTGTCATCGATTCTTTTGGAAACATTAATGAAGATATAAATGTGGCGTCAAGGAGATGTCCGGAGATAAATTCATCGACATTTGAATATTCAATGACATCAGTAGAATATTCATTTTTTAGAATTCGTAAATTGCACAAGGATTCAATTTTGTCGTATCCGGTTAAACGATTAAAATGGAATAAACCACAGTCCGGATATTTGTCTATATAGCCAAGTAGAATATCTATTAAATAAGGGAAAGGCAAATCATCATCTCCCCATAATATGATATATTTAGCAGCTGCTTTAGCTATTGTTCTTTCAAAGCTTTTTTCAATCTCTACACACTCCTGAAAATCAACAAATTCAAAGAAATCGTTTTTATCATGATAATCGGTTAATACCTGGGCAGTATTATCAGAAGAACCGTTATTGCAAACAATTAATTCTACTTTATCTTCATTCCTCCGAATTTGTTCACGCCAATGTTCCAGAGTTGCTATTATATACTCACTTCTATTTAATGTTGGAATTACAACAGATATTATTTTTTCCATCTCAGATGAATTTCATATCGTTCTAAACTATGATTTATTTTCGACAAACCTTTTCAGTCCTATTTCCAATGTGACTTTTGCCTTCCAATCCGGTACTTTCTTGTAATTTTTGCAAGGAGACATGACTTCCCTTTCTTTATAGGGTTTCTTCCCGAAGTTTACATTGATTTTCTTGCCTATGATTTGTTGAAACAAGTTTATCATGTCTTTTAATTGAATTCTGTGGCCTGTATATACTCCATAGATTTCATTTTTTATATCGGGAGATTTCTGTAATAGTTCATAAGCCTTTAAATAAGCAGTACAAACATCCGATATATGGACCATATCCAGATATTGATTACCGGGAGAAACATCTATCGATTCGCCCGTTTCCGATATTTTCTTTAACAGGTTTAGTAATTTGGGACGTTTATCGTCTTCTCCGTATACGTCAAAAAGACGGAGGGTTATGGCGCGGAATTTATGGGCATCCACATAATACTGAACTATTTTCTCAAAAGCTTCTTTGGTAGCCGCATACAAATCAACCGGATTATATGAATCCGAATTGTAATTCTGCCAATACGAGCCTGTTCCTATAAATAGTTTGGAGTTACAAGCTTTCATCGCTTCGAGAATTTCCGTACCAAACTGGATATTGCTTTGGATTAGGATGGGAATCTGTTCAGGCTTATAGTTGGCAATAACCGCAGCCGCTAAATGAAATACCGCATCCGGATTTATTTCTGAAAACTTTTTTATCAAGTAAACGATGTTGCCGTCATATTCTATGACCTGTATCTGTTCCTTTATATCTTCAATATTGGCATAGCCAAATTCCGGTTGTGCTACAATATGAATAATCCATCCCCGGGAGAGCAAATAACGGGTGACATGGGAACCGATATAGCCGGTTGCCCCTGTTATGATACAAGTTTTCATAGCCCCGAATATTTATTAATCTGTTCCACACACAATTCATATACCGGCATTGTTCTATACCGTTTGTACCAGTCCACGGTCAATGCCACACATTTGTCAATGTTCATCTTCGGCTCCCAATTCAATCGGAACTTTGCTTTGCTGATGTCGAGCATCAGCAGGTTTGCCTCGTGCAGTGCCTCAGGACCGGAAATGTCTGTCAACTCACCCTTGCCGTAATTTCTTACGACTTTTTGCGCGACGTCCCATACCGGAGTGATACTTTCCAATTTGGGACCGAAATTCCAGCCTTCGCAGTATCGGGCAGGTTCATCCCACATTTTTTTAGCTAACAGCATATATCCGCTCAGGGGTTCGAGTACGTGTTGCCATGGACGGATGGCTTTCGGACTTCGGATTTCAATCGGCCGACCGGCTTCCAGGGCTTTTATACAATCGGGGATGATGCGGTCTAAGGCCCAATCACCTCCCCCTATTACATTGCCTGCCCTCACGCTTGCGATGGATTTGCCGTGCTTTGCGTGTTGTTCGGGGTTGAAGAAAGAACACCTCCAACTGTTGATGGCAATCTCTGCCGCTCCCTTGCTGCTGCTGTACGGATCATATCCGCCCATCGGTTCGTTTTCACGATAACCCCATATCTGCTCCTTGTTCTCATAGCATTTGTCGGTGGTGATCATCACTCCTGCTTTTACGCTGTCTGTGACGCGGATAGCCTCCATAATATGAATCGTTCCCATCACATTCGTTTCATACGTATCGACAGGAATGTCGTAGCTCAACCTTACCAATGGTTGTGCCGCCAGATGGAAGACTATTTCCGGTCTATATTCCCGGAAAATTTCTTTTATCCTATTACCGTTTCGTATATCGGCCCTCAAATCGGCCTTGATTTTTTTCCCGATTCCGGATAAGACATAATTATCCCGTTCCGTATATGGGTTTTGAGCCACGCCAATGACCTCTGCTCCCAGTTCATGCAGCCAGATGGCGAGCCATGAGCCTTTAAAACCGGTATGTCCGGTAATCAGGACCCGCTTTCCTTTGAAGAAATTGTTAAATAAATCTATCATATCGTTTTTATTGTCACCATACTTTCCACGGAGCCTGGTTCTTGTCCCACATCTCGTTTAATTCCACATTGTCTCGCAGGGTATCCATCGGTTTCCAGAATCCGGTGTGTTTGTAGGCGTGCATTTTCCCGCTTTTAGCAATGGTTTCCAATGGCTGGCGTTCAAATATGACCGTATCGTCCTTCTCGGGTAAAAAGTCGAAAACTTCCGGTTCGCAAACGAAATATCCGGCGTTTATCCAGTTCCGGTCACCGTCCGGTTTTTCAAGGAATGATTTTACCTTGTCCGTTTTTAAGTCTATTTCCAACGCCCCGAACTTTCCGGTAGGTTTGTAAGCGGTCAGTGTCAGAATGGCTTTGGAGTTCTCATGGCTTTTTATCGTACCGGGAATGTCGATGTCCGCCACCCCGTCACCGTATGTCAGCAGGAATCGTTCATTACCTATATATTTCTGAACACGTTTGATGCGTCCTCCGGTCATTGTATTCAGTCCCGTGTCCACCATTGTCACTTTCCAGTTTTCGGAATGATTGTCGAGAATGGTCGTGCTGTTATCGGACAGATCCACCATCATGTCGCTGTTGTGCCGGAAATAGTTCGCAAAATATTCCTTGATGACGTATTGTTTGTATCCGCAACAGATTACAAAGTCGTTGATTCCATAGCGGCTGTATGTTTTCATTATGTGCCACAGAATAGGTTTGCCTCCTATTTCCACCATCGGTTTCGGTATCAGGTTGGTCGCTTCGGACAGTCGTGTTCCGAAACCTCCCGCCAGAATAATTGCTTTCATCTTTATTTAATGTTATATTGTTGTACGAATTCTTTTATCACCGCAGCCATGTATTCCAGTATTTCATTCGTCATTCCCGGATAAACACCGATCCAGAGCGTGTTATTCATGATGAAATCGGTTCCGGTCAGTTCGCCTGCTACCCGGTAACCTTCTTTGGAACTGCGCATCTCATCGAAAGCGGGATGCTTGAGCAGATTCCCGGCGAATAAGTTCCGGGTCTGTATTCTCTTACTTTCCAGATATTGTGACAATTCATTCCGGGTGAATCCGGCATCTTCTTTTACGGAAATTAGGAAGCCGAACCAGCTCGGATTGGAATTCCTTTGTGCTTGCGGCAGTATTAATCCTTTTACTCCTTCCAAAGCTTTATGCAATATCCTGAAATTATTTCTTCTGGCTTCTACGATACGGTCCAATTTGTCCAGCTGTGCGCAACCGATGGCGGCCTGCATGTCCGTTAACTTCAAATTGTATCCGAAATGAGAATAGACGTATTTATGGTCGTAACCTAACGGCAATTCTCCGAATTGTTTGCTGAACCGATATTTGCAGGTGTTATCTACTCCGCCCACACACCAGCAGTCGCGTCCCCAATCTCGAAAAGAGTTCACCAGTTTATGCAGTAACGGGTCGTTTGTGTAAACCGCCCCACCTTCACCCATGGTCATGTGATGGGGAGGATAAAATGAAGATGTGCCGATATGTCCGATTGTTCCGGTCTTTTTCCATTCGCCGTTATAAAAGTACTCCGACCCCAAAGCGTCGCAATTATCTTCCACCAACCATAGACGGTGTTTGTCGCAAAAATCCTTAACCGTCTGAAGATCGAACGGATTTCCGAGTGAATGCGCTATCATCACGGCTTTTGTCTTTCCGGATAAGGCACTCTCCAATTTTGTCACGTCGATATTGTATTCGGGAACGGTTACATCTACGAATACGGGGATTGCTCCGTATTGGATAATCGGGGTAACGGTTGTAGGAAATCCGCAGGCGACTGTGATAACTTCATCCCCCCGTTTGATACGGCGTTCTCCCAATTGTGTTGAAGTCAATGCCATGAAAGCCAGAAGGTTTGCCGATGATCCTGAATTTGTCAGTGAACAATATCCGGTGCCCAACCAGTCGGCGAAACGTTTTTCAAATTTATGTGCCCATGGTCCTGCCGTCAGCCAAAAGTCGAGAGATGAATCGACTAAGTTGACCAGTTCTTCGGCATCGAAATAACGCCCGCCGTAGTTAACAAAACTCTTACCGGGTTCAAAAGCTTTCTTTTGACCGTGTACTTCTGAATAATATTCTCTTGTTAAATCAAGTATCTGTTGCTTTAAATCTTGTCTGTTTGCCATTATTGATGATATTTAATCGTATTTCTGTTATTGATGTTTTTTCTCCTTGTTATGAAATCTTAGAAAAGGAAAAAATTAAATGATACATTTTAATTAATGAACTGTTTTATCTGTGAATCAAATACATAAACCTGCTCCATACTCTTATTTGAAGGGAATTATATGACATAGCAGATTTGTATAGTTTCTTATTTAATTTTATTTGAGCCGGAAAGTTGAATTGGGATTTGCCTATCGTATCAAATTCATATTTAAACCGACTCCATTTTTTACAGTTAGTTCCGCTACCGTCAAAACCATCGTTTTTAACTTTACTGATAACCGGGAATAATGATAATTTATCTTGCAGGAATTGGGCAAAACAAAAGCGAATGGCCCATGAGTTACCTTGTCCTTCTTTTACGAAACGCAGCATTCTAAAACAGTCGGAACCGCCCCATTCATTAAAGGCTTTTCTTTTCTTTGAGTATTGTTCCCAATTTTTTAGCTCCCAGTCTACGGTATTCCAGCGGTCGGCCCATGTAGCCCATCCCCATGAACTGCTTCGGGTACAGAAATAAGCATCGTAAGAATAGTTTTTGGGAATTTTTACCTTATTGGTATATCCGCAGATGGAAAAGACATTTTCGTGTTTTTCGTATTTTCCAAGCCCTTGATTCATAAATGCAAGAAAATTAGTTGAAAATACGAGATCATCTTCCAATACGATAGCTTTTCCGTATTGGTTAATAATGGTGGTAACTCCTTGAATGATAGAATCCCCTAATCCCTTGTTCGTTTCCGAGAAAGTATATTCCACCTTTTTGAATCCGGAAATTGATTTTACATATTCCTGAACGGCTCTTACTTTGGTTGTTTCATCCGGTTTGTTTACTCTTGCTCCATCTACAAATACAAACAATTCCGAATCTTTACTTTCTTTATTCTGTAATAAAGAGCATATTGTGTTTTTTAATGTATCAGGGCGGTTAAATGCAAAAACGACTACCGGTGCTAAATTCATTTTATGTAGATATAAAAATCGTTTATTTTTCTTTTTTCATCATGATAAATCTCTTTTCCTTTACCGATTTTTCCTTATAGTCATAAGTACCTATCATCAATGGCATATCACTTTTGAAAGCATGATCCATTATTTCAGAAACTTCCGATATGTCAAACTTCCATCCCATTTCTTCAAAAAGGTAGTTAGTCAGGAGAACGTAGTGCGTCAGGGTATGATTTTCACCATGTATTATGCCGCATATGGTATTTGGAGAACGATGCAAATTATCGCTCAATTCCCGTATGGAACAATTGCTTTGTTTTTTCAGGACTTGCATGATTTCTTCCACATTATTATATTTTTCTTTACTCATTTTTTTGATTTTGTGTTATTGGTTTATGTAACAATGTCTATTTCTATTCCTGTACTTTTGCGCCCGTTCTGAAAGATTCAGGGCAACGGTATTGTAAATATCCGTTATCTGTTTATTTAAAAATATTAATTATGGAAAATGAAGAACCCGGTTCATCATTGCAAGTGAGTTTTTTCAAGAGTCTGAAAGACACGTCCCCCTCTGCTGTCACGCTGCGGCAAGTGTACGGACTTATTACCTCCGAGCGCTACCGTGACTCCACCGAGAAGCACCGCTATTATCTTGACCATGGTCAGGAGTCGGAGGCGGGACGCATCAAGCGGGGTGCGGAATTCATCACCCCTTCCGTCATCTGCCAAGGTGGTCGCAGTGTAAAACATATCTGCGGTTACACGGGTATTGGCATGGGCGATTTGGATGATCTCGCTCCGGGAATACCCCGGCTGATTATCGAGCGGTTGAGACTCGACCCTTATGTGTTGTTGGCGTACATTACCCATTCCGGACTCGGCGTTCGGCTTTTCTTCCTGACGGATATCACTGATGTCCGGTATCATAATGCGGTGTACCGGCAAGGCAAAGCGTATTACGAACAACTGTTGAGCCATTCCTTTGACGAGCATTGCAAGAATGCCACCCGTACGAGTAATCTTTGTTATGATCCCGACGCGTACTATAACCCGGCTGCTATGCCGATGCATATCGGGATTCCGAAAGAAGAGGACATCCCGGCTGCCGTCAGATCCCGGAAGACCTTTCATGCTACCGTAGACAAAGCGGCGGTAACCGTGCGTGCACTGCTCGAACAGCAGGGTAAGCGCTACACCGAAGGCAATTATAACGATTACGCCTCTTCCGCACTCTACCTGATGAATGATTTCGGAGTGGCACGGGAAATGGCGCTCGAGTGGGCTTTCGAGGAATTTCCCGACTATGATCGTGATGCTCTCGCAAGCATCGCCGGCTCGGTGTACCTGCATACCGATGAACATGGTACAAAGGCACTGCCCAAAGATAACTCCGGTAAGTTGTCCTACGCCTCTATCGGGGAGCTGGAAGCGTTTATCCGTGCGCAATGCAGCCTTCGTTATAACGTCGTGCTCGCCCGTAGGGAGATATGCTGGTTGGATGAAACCGACTTCCACGACATCACCGACAGGGAAGAAAATACGCTTTGGCTCCGTGCACAGAAAGCGAATCTGTATTCCGGTCAGAATACTTTTCTGAGCATCCTGAAGTCCGAATTCATTACCGGGTACAATCCCTTGGCGGCCTACGTGGAGAACCTTCCCGTCTGGGATGGGCAGACCGACTATATCTCCCGGGTGGCGTCGATGGTACATACTTCGGATGATACCGCCTTTGCCCTCCATTTCCGTAAATGGTTTGTGGCGTTCATGGCCTGCATCCTGGATAAGGAGGTGGTGAACCATACTATTCTGGTGCTTATCGGTGAACAGGGTATCTATAAGACTACATTTTTCAATAAACTGCTTCCTCCCGAGCTGCAACGTTATTTCTATACGAAAACCAATAGCGGGCAGATGACCAAGGATGACAACCTTGCCCTTTCCGAGTTTGCCCTTATCTGCATCGAGGAGATCGATAACCTGCGTCCGAACGAGCTGAACCGCCTCAAGGCGATGGTGACCATGTCCGCCGTCAACGAACGCGCCGCTTATGACCGCAACAAGAATTTCCGTCCCCATATCGCTTCGTTCTGCGCCACGGGCAATAACCGCCTGTTCCTGACTGATGATACCGGCAACCGCCGTTGGCTTCCTTCTCTTGTAAACTTCATAGATGACCTCTACCATAATGAGATCCCTTATGAGGGACTTTACGCACAGGCATTGTCGCTCTACCGCAACGGTTTCCGTTATTGGTTTTCCGAGGATGAGATGAAAGAACTGAACCGGCACAACCAAAGGTTTGAAGAGCCGAACATCGAAAAGGAGCTGATTTGCTCCCATTTCCGTCTTCCCAAACCGGGAGAGACAGGTATTTTCATCTCCAATGCGGAAATCATGGAACGCATCGGGGGCGTTATCAAATATAATCTTTCTAAAACAAAAATTAACCGTGCCATGCGCGAGCTCGGTTATGAGCCGATACACAACCGGAGCTATCGCGGTTTCCGTGTTGTGCTGCTCACATCCGATGAAATCGCCTCCTACCGGTCTGTAGGGCTGATCCGTATACCTCCCGAGGAACCCGAACTTCTTTTATAGGTCTCTGTTGTGTGACAGTGTGACACTGTGACAGTGGTTTTATTAGTATTATATGTAATAGTATAGTAGTATATATACAATACTATATATATAAGTATATATAATAGTCCGAAAGTACGTGTCACGCCGTCACACTGTCACGCTTTTGATTTCAATCAACCCTATGTTTTTTAAAAACACCTTGATGTTTGTTTGCAATGACCTTGATGTTTTTAAAAAACATAAGGTTGATTGAAAAAAAACATCGGGTTGATTTTTCGCGTCAGTACGGTTCACCCAGATACCTGACAATCAATCCCACCTCTTTGGGTGTGAAATCGAAGCGTATCGTTTTCACGGGTTCTTTTATCCTGTTCAGTTCTTCGGACAGCGGTCCGCAGCGGTCTATCCAGCGCTTTAGCTTCCCTACCGCCGTTTTTCTTTCCAGATTGGGGAAATACATCCTTGCCAGCTCGGATTTACCGTAGCAGCGTATCTTGAATATCTCTTCTTTTTCTTCCATCTATCTTTACTTGTTTGTATACGTAAAGATACTGATTAATAACGATATACGGAAAATATACGGGCGGTATTTAAATTAATATTCCCGGTGTCGGCATCCGTCCGTACCCGTCCGCACCGCCTTTTGGGGATACCTTATCTTTGCAAAGTAATCCGGTTACAGAGTATTCATTTTCAATTATCAACTTTCAATTATCAATTAAAAAAATGCAACAGTACGTTATCGTTCCCCGTAAGAACCCTATCAAGCCGGACGAGAGTCCGAGGTATTATGCCCTTGCCCGCAGCATGCGCAAAGTGGATGTGGATGAAATCTGCAGCCGTATCAGCGAACGTTCCAGTTACTCGCTTGGCGAGCTGGAAGGCGCCATCGGGGAGTTTCTCCTGGAAATCAAGAATGTCCTTACCGAAGGCAGCATCGCCCAGGTAGGCAAGCTGGGTAATTTCCGCCTGTCCCTTAAAACGGGCACTCCGACGGATAAGCCCGAAGATTTCAAGTCCGCCAACGTGAAAAGCTGCAAGGTGCTTTTCCATCCCAGCCTTAGCCTGCTGAACCTCTGTAAAACGATGAGATATACCGTCTACAGAAAGGATGAAGCGGACAAGACCGAGGAACCTAAGGTCTAAAACTCCTCCTCTGTTCACAGAGGAGATGTCACGAAGTGACGGAGGAGTTCTTTCATTTTCGCTTCTCAACAAAAGAATTCCCTCCCCCTGCGGGCAGAGGGTGTGTCAAAACTATCTCAATTCCCCCGCTTGGGCGGGGGTAGGGGGTGTGTAAATTTTCTAACAGTTTAATAAGCAAGAAAGATTACACATCCCTTAATCCCCGCTCAAGCGGGGAAACTTGAATGCTTTGACTTTTGACACATTCTGAGGAGTCACAGACTCTTTTGATTCGCCAAGCGATGATAAACTCCTCCTCTGTTCATAGAGGAAATGTCACGAAGTGACGAAAGAGTTCCTTCACCCCCGATTTATTTAATAATTTTCAATTTTCAACTTTCAATTAAAAAAACAATGTCAGCAAACAAAAAGAACCTGTGGGGTACTATCCTCAAAATCATTATTGCAGTGGCCACTTCCATTGCCGGTGCTATCGGCCTAAGCTCTTGTATGGGATGAGCAAGCCGGAAACTAGTGGAATGTTATTGGAACGGGTTGTTAAATACCTCGTCATCCATTGCAGTGCGGGGCACTACGGTGATGCGGCGACTCCCGTTTATCATTTCTACATTGCGCGTGACGGACATGTCCGTCAGCGCTTGCCGCTGAGCGTGCGAGGCTCCCATGCCAAAGGTTTCGACCGTTGCAGTGTCGGCATCTGCTATGAAGGCGGTGCCGATTCAGACGGCAACCCTTCGGACACCCGTACGCTCTACCAGCGTTATGCGCTGCATGACCTTGTGAATTCCTTACTACAAGTATTTCCCGAAGCCAAAGTGGTGGGTCATAACCGGTTGCAGTCATACGACCGCATCAACCGCTGTCCCTGCTTTGACGTAAACACCCTGTTCCAATGAAAGAAATAATCCTTTATCTGTTGCAGGAGGACCATCGTTTCTCCCGCCATTATACCGATATGTACGCCTACCTTTCCATCTATGGAGGTCTGTCTCCCCATCAGATGAGCATCCTTCAGTGGCGTATGCGTGTCCATGATATGATTATCGCCGACCCCGCCCTTTTCCGTGTCTGTATCTCCACCCGTCAGGAACAGGATGAAATCCGTTTCATGAAAGGCTGGCAGTTCCGTGAACTGGAAAAGGTCCTTTCTCCCTGGCAGATCAGGCAATGCCGGGAGATTAAGAATGAATGTTGGGGGTAATGTCTGAAATCATTTGTTGAATAGTATCATGTAATGATGGAAGATCATTCTTTATGACTTCAAAAACAATTTCTGCGTCAAGGTCGAAGTAGTGGTGGGCAATGATATCTCTCATTCCCATCACTCCTTTCCAATCTATTCCCGTATATTTTATTAATAGCTGTTTTTCTGTAATCTTATCAATACCTTTTATACTTTCCCCTATTGCAATCAGCAGCATACAAGTGCTTTCCAACCTTTCCATACCTGATGGAGTTTGCAAATAATAATCAGGAGAATCGATATCTTTGGATTTTTCGATGATTCGATGAGTGGCGGAGAGAACTTTCTCCAGCAATGAAATTAAGATTTCTTTATCATACATATAATCCGTCTTTATTAATTGCTCTTTTTAAGAGCGAGTCCATATTATCACGCAGGCGGATAATGTCTACTTCACACGCAAATAATTTTTGAAGTTCCTCTTTGATGTGAACGAGAGTAAATAGACTGGGAGTTTCAGTTTCCACGCATATATCCACATCGCTTCCTTCTTTTTGTTCGCCACGGGCTACAGAACCGAATATACCCAGTCGCTTAATGCCGTACTTCTCTGCATTAGCTTCCTTAAATTGCCTCAACAGGCTTAAATATTCACTTGTTGATTTCATAATCAGTTCTTTTGTTTTTCGCAAAGTTATCTTTTTCTTTTGAATTAATGAATAAACGGATTGACTTTTTTCTTTTATGATTTATTCTTCCTTTTCCATATCCACGGACACATTACCCGTAGATGATTGGTGAAATAGTGGAAACACGCCATCACGATACCGTGGTGGCGATTTTCGTAGATGAAAAACTCTTCCGGATTGTGCCCCAGTGGCGAGCGAAAAGCTTTCCACCGTTTATTGAAAGGTTTCTCCGGATTACACCATACGGGTAATGAATCATGCTCGTCACACTCTCCCAAAATACCTGGAGCAACCATTGATTGTATTCCCAATTTCCTTGCACGCATACCGTAATCAAAATCTCCTAAAGCATGACGGAAACTATAATCATTCATTCCTACTTTTTTAAAAACGCTTTTAGGGAACAATACGATATTACCGTTAAAGAAATTACATTGTTGTGCCTGATCCGATGGATGCATTAATCCTTTCTTTTCTGTTCTTCCTCCATAAGTGATAATAGCCTGATTTCCTATGGCACAGGTCGTTCCCACAACAATACATTTATCTTCGTAAGCTCTTGATGTTTGTAACAAGATGCTTAATGCATCCGGATAAATGGCAGTATCATCATTCAGCCACATATAGAAATCATAGTCTTTCGTCTCAGCAGCCCTACTCCAAGCCATATACATCCCCCTGTTCCAAAACAGATTCCCATCTGCGTGAAGAATGTTGACATCGGGAAATTGTTCTTTGACAGCTTCGGGTGTTTCATCAGTGCAGCCGTCATCTGTCAGGTAGACGTCTACGGCGTATTCCTCTATTGGAAGTTGAGCGTATAGGTTTTGCAGGCATTGCAGGGTTTTCGCCTTGCGGTTGAAGACGGTTAGGAGGATGGCTAGGGATTGCATTTTCTTTTGTATAATTCAAAAATCTTCGTTGCGTTTGTTTCCATATAGAAAGTGGAATCAACAAACTCTTTGGCGTTTTTTATCAATTGCTGTTGTTTGTTTGGATTTTGGTATAAATCGATGACGTTTTTAGCCAGCAAATGATAATCTTCTTCAATAAGAACAGAGCATTCTTTAGATTTATTAAAATCCCGTAAGCCGATAACATTGTATAAGATAGCGGGAATATTGCAGGACATAGCCTCTATTGTGGTTAAAGATATTCCCTCTAATTTACTTGTCATTAAATAAATATCCGATGCAATAAGATATTTTCTAACTCCGGCCTGGTTTCCACAAAAACGGATGTTTTTATCGATATTCAATTCTTGGGCTAATCGTTTTTCTTCTTCCAAAGAGATACCTTGCCCGAGATGAAGATAAATGGTGTTCGGATATACTTTTAATATATCCGGCAATGCTTTGATTATGTCCGTATGCCGTTTTATCGGACTGCATCCGCCTACAGATATCAGCACCAATGAGCTATCAGGTATATCCAACTCTTCTCTGACGGATTCTTTTTCTCCTTTCAAAGCCGGATAAAACCGATTACTGCCATACCAGTTATAAATCTTTATCGTATTGTTATGGTAATACTTCTTTTCATTATTGTATACAGAGTCACTTATCGTTTGAAACGTGCATCCAAACAGATGTTTTGCAGACCAACGAAGCCACCGATGATACAAGTAGCTATACCAATGTGAATGGAATATGCTATGGAATGTATATACGGGTTTACATCCTGCCTGCCATGCGCAGTAAGATATTCCCCATTTTAAGGCAGAGGAGTGGATATGCACGGCATCATAGTGCTCTTGCTTGAGAAATGATATGACTTTTCTGTAATATTTCCATCTTTGGATATAAGATTTCGGATAAGGCCAATGAAAGACTTTATACCCGGCTTTCTCGAAGTAAGAAGAATATTCTCCTAAATTAGGAGCTGTATTGACAACGGACAATTTACAATCTAATTTTTGGAATACCGGAGCTGCGTCTACATACATGATCTCTGCTCCGGAGAATTTGAGTTCATGGAGTATGTGGAGGATTTTCATCGTTAAAACATTCTATTTATTAATGTTAAAAAACTCATCATAGATAGCAAGCTGATTTTGAACAATTGAATCTGGATTATTTTCTTGAATTCTCCGCAGCCTGGCATTCGTAGATAATTTCTCTGCCAAACTCTTATTTTGCAGTAATTCATCAATATAAGATGCGCAAATGGCATAATCCATTGAATTATAGAATAAAGCTTCTTCTCCATGTTTAGCAAGTTCGGACATTGCTCCGGCATAAGAAACAACTGTTGGAACTCCCAATATCATTGATTCCGCAAAACCGAGACAATATGTCTCAACAAAAGAAGGGATAACACACACATTTGCATGTTGTAATTCATGAATAATCTGCTCGGCATTTAAACGTCCTAAATAACAGATATTATCTTGTAGGTCGTTCTTCTGAATAAAGTTTTTTAAGAAAACAGAGTAGCCGTCGAGCAATCTATTACCAATTAAAATCGTTCCAGCCAGATGAAGCTGAATTTTCGGATATTTACGTTTCAAAATCACCAATGCTTTTAATAATATATGTATGCCTTTATAAGACTCTGCAGCATTACAGGAAGAGTAAATAATGGGAGAATCATCGAATGTATGATTCCTCCAAGGTTCAGCATCATAAAAGTTTGAACGTAATATAATATTTGTCTGATAAAGATGCGCTTTTGGATTAATAACCCGTACATGATTTTTTACCCATTCTGATTGTACTGATATATTTTTTATTTTCTGTAGATAGCGGATTTCATATTTTCCACGTTCACCAAATTTTTTTTTCTTTCGAAAAAGTGTCCGCCATGGCATTATGATTTCCTTTAAATGAATACATTGTAATACTTCGGAAAAAGTTAATCCGCCATAATAAAAATAGTAATATTGAGAAAGGAATCCTTGCATATCAAGGAGAAGTGGAGATTTTATATAACCTTGACTATATACAGAGCACCAAATGGATTCTGTTCCCCAGATATGCACTAAATCCGGCTGTATTTCTTGCTCTATCTGAGAGATAATTCTGCAAGTTCGTTGCGAAGCCTGTTGAGTATGATAGAATCCTTTATCTATCGGTATGATCCATTGTGGAATAGCATTAAAATCTTTCTTTTGAACTTCTTTCACATCATCAACCGCAATATGATAAATCTGTACTTGTCCTGTCTTTTGTACTCGTTCTGCTAAAGACTGTGCCCACGCTCCACCTTGAATCTCATTAGACGGTGTAAATGGAGTGGTGTGAAGCCATAATATTTTTCTCATAACTACTTTTTAGTGAATAATAACTAAATAAAAATATAATCCAAGGAGTAGAAGATGCCAAAGCTGGATTCATAAATCCCATAATATAAAAAACAAAAAGAATAAAATATTTATCAACTTTACTATAATATGGTGTAAGTAACTTTATCTGATAGGCAAATAACAAGAAAAGAATAATAGGCCCTAAAATAATTCCATATTGTAATAAAAGGACAATAAATCCATTTTCAACACCACCTGCTCCCAATTTAATCATGACATAATGATATATATCTTCATTTCCTCCCCACCATAAATCTTGACTTGATAAAAAATTATAAAAGCTAAACACTTCAAGCCTAGTCTGTGCACTTCCATCCATTAATTGTTCAGAATATAAAAGCCTCCCCCCTAAACTTGTGTTTGTAACCAAATAAATCATCAATAAAATGGTCGATAATAACCCTATATTTATTATCACTTTCTTTTTGGCTATTTTATTTATTTTCCATATAAAATAGGGCAAAATACAGAAAGTGCCCAGAAGAATTGCTCCACGAGCATTAAAACAAAAAAGAGAAACATAGCCTAATAGAAAATAGCTCATTTTTTGTTTTAGGCTCAAATTGCCACATACAATGAAAGTCATTATAATAACAACCACCATAGCATTCGCCAATGGATGAGGGAATAATGCATAACTTCTGAATTCCCATGCTTCTTGAGTTGCATATATAATTTCTTCATAAGTCTGATTTTCTATATAAAAGAAGATGACATGAGTTATACGCTCAATTATTGCTAAAGTGCATTCCACTATATAAAAAAATAAAAAGACTCCTTTTAATTTCACAATTTCTTTTCTCGTAAGAACTTCAAATGAGATAGATAAAAGCATTGGAATCATTAAAAAGTAAAAAACAGCTTTGAAATAATCTTGTCCCAGCCCACTTTCTATGATTATAACCCAAATAGCAAGTATAATAATTATTAATGGCATTGGATTTTTACCCAAAGAATTACTGTTTATCTTTCCCGTTACTAACTGAATGCCAATAAATAATAATATGGGGGAGAAAGCCGTAGTTATGATATTATCAATTCCTAAAAATGGAGCTAAATTTGTATTTACAAATAAGGCACAAATTATAGATAGAATATATAATATTTGTTTAAGCATGATTTTAAGCGTGGTAAATAGAATAGAAAAGAATGCGCATAAATATTTTTTTGTATTTGTAAGCACTCACTATATGACTATAATACCTTTTACAGTATATAACTTAAATAATTCTTTGTCAAGTGATGTAATATCCTTTTGTGAAATATATCCTGAGAAATCTTAGCTTTTGTTTTTACATCGGAAAGTGATGCAAATAGACAATGAAGCATTAAATAAAGACGGTCAAAATAATACATATAAATTCACATTACCAATAACAGGCGTTTTCTACTTTTTCTGCGTTTTGTGGTCTCTCTGCATTTCCGGGTTTTACCCAATATTCATTCATTAAGTTTGCGTAATTGTATATTGGATTATAATTGGGGTTTTCCCAACGGTTGCCACGTATTCCAAACAATAATTGGAGCGAACCACCAAAATGCACGGCCTTTTTTCCTTTGCGTTTCACATAGGCTGCTAATGGAAAGCCATAGGCCCCACATCCTATTAATGCAATATCAAAATCATGTTTGTCTACTTCATTTTCCATCCAATGTAAAGCTTCAAACCAATTGGTGAAATTATTAGTAACGCCTCCCAGACTTTGTACGGCTTGAATTGTTTGTAATTCAAATTCAGGCAAAATATTAGGATTGTCAAATAATTTGCTCCTATTCTCTTGATATTGTTTTCTTATTAATTGAGAAAACGGATGTATTACCAATACTTTTTTCCCTTCCAATACTCTTGTCCATGGTCTTTTAGTAAAATAAGGATTGAATGGCTCAAAATCAATAAACTGTATATCTTTTTTAAAGTATGATTTTATATGATATTCTTGAGGTTGCCATGAAATTAGTATATCCAATAATGAAGATTCTTTCAACATTAACTCACAAAATTGTTCTATCTTTTCTTGTGTTGGTGGAAAAAAACCTGCATTAGTGTTCATAAATTTAATTAGTTGTTCATCCCACCACCATTTAAGGGCTTCACCTTTGATGTATTTAAGAAATGACTGTTTACCTTGTTGTACTCCTATATAATTAATAATTGTATTTAGTTCAAATGCTCCAAATCGGGCAATCATACAAGGCTTTTCATCTACTAATAATTTATATATTGTATCTGATATTTTATTAGGATCTTCTTCTCGTTGTAATGGAGGTAATTGATAATTCCCCAATATTTTTGTATAAAGTTTGCGGAGAACTTTAAAAGTGAATATTGATAGATTATTCATGAATAAGATTTTTAAGTTGAACAGTATTGAAAGAACCATCATTTTCACATAATATCCAATCTGTTTTATTGGGATACCCATGCCAAAAATTACGTGGGCAAACTTTGATATTCTTATTTAATAGAGCTGGCTTATAAGAAAAAGAACTTTTACTGGTTATTAATAAATCGGCATAAACCATGTGTAGAAAGGAATCTTGTGCAGGCATATCCAAACACCAGTGTAAGTTTTTATAATGTGTAAATTCCAGATAATCGTTAGACGTACCTTGGGAAAAGAAATAAATATGAACCGGTTGACTGGTCTGTAGATTATCAATGACTTGTTTGAGCACTTTTTCAAAATAATCGTTGCTCAAATAACGCATGGTAAGATTAGGATTAGTTGAATCTGCCATAATATCTCCTCTGCGTACATGAATGGCAATATTGAAATTATCCTTAGAGTAAATGCATTTATCATTCTTGCGAGCCTGGGCCTTATAAAATTTCTGTTGGATATCTTCCATCACTCCATATTGATCTTTGTATCCGTGATCTTGTGGTGGCCAAAAGATTATTTTTCTACCTTGATACGATGCCATAATTCTTTTGACGAAATCAATAGATGCTTTGTCATTTTCAGAAAAATGCGGTAGACGTCTTAACTTATATCCTTGCTTTTGAAGCTGTTTTATATTGATTTCATCCTCTCCGAATCCTAAGAAATTATCCCATTTTTGATTAGAGAAGCTCATATGTGCGAACTTTAATCCTAACTGTTTTGCCCACCAATATCCAGCTATCCAATTAGCCATTTGATGACCTATTCCGGCTCCCGGATTAGGTCGAGCTGCAAAGTACATTCCAGGAGTGGGGTTATATTCCTTTTTGGCTGAAAATAGATAGTGCCAATAGGAGCGATAAATGTATAAGTAGAATGGTGTTTTTTTTGTGTAATGAACCAGTTCTGCCCAAAACTTGTTTTGGACTTTAAAAATGAAAGAATGTAAAGTCATGGTTGTATTGTGTTCTCGTTTTTCGTAAATCAAGTTTAATTGATTATAAGCCATTAGAATATAAATATCCCTCAAATTATCGAGTCCAATAATATTTTCGGTTATTCCATAATAGCTTAATAATGGAGAATCTGGATGCTGAAAAATAATTTCTTAGTTGAAACTTGATACGTTTTTTAAAATTAGAAGGTACAGGCACATATTTCCCCCTTTTTTCAATATCTATTTTATCATAATGTTCTTTCTCAAGAAATTGGATCATTTCCGGTACCCATTTCCCGATATGTAATCCTCCCTCCGGCAAAGAAGGGATAATATTTTCTGCAGTACATACTAATTTTAAATGACTTAAGTTTGCACGCATTGCACCAAACCATTCCATTTCCCACGGACCATCAGCCGGATTTAACAAGGACATAAAAACATCCTTTTTCCAAAATGCGAGTTGAGAGGAAAACATATCTATGCTTGGCGGTACAACTACCTCTGCTTGTCGGAAATTAGTGGGGATAGTTGTAGTAAATGTCGGAAACTTTCTAAAAACCAGACTATCCAAATTTGCAGATTTAAAATATTCATAATACGCATCTACACTTTCATTATCAACATATCCCATTAAGAATAAATCATCCATCATTAAAAGGATATTATCCTCTTTTACTTTTTTTAGTCCTCTGATTTCCCTTTCGGAAAAGTCGCATAATCCCACCTTCAAATTAACAATATTTAGTCCTGGATAATTGAAATCTTTATTTTCGCTATTGATATATATTGTACCATCAAATTCAGGCCAATACTTTAAAAAGAAAAAACAAAAATGCTCCCATAAGTCGGAGTATTTATCACATGTGTGGTAAAAAATAGCAAAATCTTTCATTATTGTTGAATTTAGTTTATAATATCAGATACATTGATTAAGAGCTTGTTTTGTGTGTTCTCCATTTATTAATAATTTACTGATTCTTTGGCAATTTCTAACCATTTCGTCATATTGGTTTGGAGTTATTTTATTCAATTTTGCAAACATGTCCTCAATACTATCTACAGTGAAGCCAATATTCTCTTTTTTAATAAATTTACCTGCTGCACTTTTATTCCATGTTATTGCCGGAATTCCTGCAACAATATACATTGATAATTTATGTGGATTATTTAAGAGTTCATAACAATCAGCTTCATCAGGTTGCATTGAAAATGTCCATATTAATCCGAAGTCTCCTTCTATGACACTGGGTAATACGTTTGCATCGAAAGATCCTTTATATAAAGAATGTGCAAAGTGTGGTTCAGGTTTGCCATAAGTGAAAAATTTTATATTATTCTTATAGCATAATTCATCTAAAACATATAAGAAATCATTCTTAAGCGTGCCTGCATATGAGATAGATATACAAGAATCACGGCATAAAACTCTTGTTTTGGGGGCATTCTCTGTATAGTAATCAAAAATCTCCAATGATATAAAATTGCTATTACATCCCCTTTCTTTTAATCTGGATATCATATATTCATTGTGTGCAATAATATAATCACACTTCGACAAAATATGCATGTCATGATTTATCATTAATGAATTTTGCTCTATTGAAAGAGGATTATTATACCGTAGTGTATAAAGATCATGAATTAAGTATACAATCTTAAACCTTTTTAATCGCTTTATAAATAAAATAGCTTTTAATATAGGGAATGACGTTTGGAGGAACACAATATCCTTGCTATCTAACTTTAATAATGCTTTAACAATCAATTTGATAGCTAATACAGCCTTAGCTGTTTTATTATGACGAATCTTGGTTTTATCATTCTTGAAGAAAGACTTATATCCATTTTGTAAGACAAAATGAGAGATATCCTTTCGTGCTTTTGACGAAGCATTATACTCATTCGAGACATATTCTTCTATGATATACTTCATATTGTTTGCATATTTAAGACCTGTTCTATAATCGGTGCCATGTCATAATATTTATATTCAGCAAGACGTCCGCCGAATATGACATTTGTCTCCTTATCAGCTAAAGCTTTATACTTTAAATAGAGATTATTGTTTGTTTCATTATTTACCGGATAGTATGGTTCCATCCCTTCTTTCCATTCTGTGGAATATTCTTTTGAAACGACCGTTCTGGGGTGAGTGTCAACTTCTGCACCAAACATTTCAAAATGTTTGTGTTCGATGATTCGCGTATAAGGAATTTCCCGTTCCGTATAGTTTATTACGGCATTGCCTTGATAGTTTGTAATATTATGAATTTCTTCTTCAAAACGCACTGTGCGGTATTCTAGCTTGCCATAGCGGTAATCATAATATTCATCTATTTTTCCGGTGAACACTATTTTCTCCGCTAATGATTCCCAATAAGGACGGTTTTCAAAGAAATCTTTATCGGGCATGGTTTCTATACCGGACAAAAGACCTTCAACCAATTTGTTGTAGCCACCGATAGGTATCCCTTGGTATTTATCATTGAAATAGTTATTGTCAAATACCATACGAACCGGTAATCTCTTGATGATAAATGCCGGAAGTTCCGTGCAGGCTCTTCCCCATTGTTTTTCAGTATAGCCTTTTATCAGTTTTTCATAAACATCTTTGCCAATCAGACAAATAGCTTGTTCTTCTAAATTCCGGGGTTCGGTGATACCGTCAGCTCTCATTTTTGCGACAGCTTCCTGCTTTTGCTCTTCTATCTTAGCTAATGCTTCAGCCGGGGTAGTCACGCCCCACATTTGATAAAAAGTGTTCATATTGAAAGGCAGGTTATACAACTTCCCTTTATAGTTGGCAACCGGACAATTGGTATATCTGTTAAATGGGACAATCGAATTTACAAAATCCCATACTTCTTTATTGGATGTATGGAAGATATGAGCACCATATTTATGAACATTGATGCCCTCTATCTTTTCGCAATATATATTACCCCCTAATCGTGGGCGCTTATCAATGATAAGAACTTTTTGGCCGGCTTGTTTGGCACGATAGGCGAAAGTGGCGCCGAATAATCCTGAACCGACAATTAAATAATTATATGCTTTCATAGGCTATAGCTTTTGTTTAAGAAATTATCTGTGGATTTGTTATAATTCCATAACATGGGTATATGTTTTTTCAACAAAATACCAATTATGTAGAATAAGCACAGTGATAAAATGGTTTTATAAATGCCAAACAGGATATCTGATTGTTGAATATTATTAATATCAATAGGCGATGTACCTAATAATTTGTAAGAAAATAGTGTTAGCTTTTGCGCTATTGGGCTTAGATAGGAAGCATTTGCATGCAATGCAAAAATGAACAGTGAATAAATTCCTAATTTTTCAAATACTATGCTAAACCTAAAACGGCTAATTAATTTACTTATTATTACAACAAGGGCTATACCACCGATACTTGAAGCGAAGAATATAACGGGATTTGGAATAATAGATAGCTGTTCTATATCAACTTTAAAATTCATTATCCCTGCATAGATAAAGACCGGTAACGTTAAAACTAGTATAGTAATATCCAATCTTTTTCTATTATTGCTGTGATAGTATAAATCACCTATGTATAGGAAAGAAGTTACTAAAAACGCTTGTGATAACCATAAGGGTAACTCTATCTGAAAATAGAATAAGATTAAGCCTATTACGGTTAAAAGGAAAATTGGAAAAAACGGATTCTTAAAATTCTTCTTAATAAGGTAATAAAAAGATACGGCAAAGAAAAGGCAGAAAATGAACCATAAAGGATAATCTATGTTTTTAGTCATGTAGAATGTCAAATCAGTGAGAAGCTTATAATCTCCCTTTTAAAAAGACTTTGAGTATGAGCTTTATACTCAAGCATATCAGATAGAAACTAATAAATGGGACTAACAATGTTCTCCATTTTTTGTAGAAAAATACACGATATGATTCGTTTGGGTTGATAAAACAGCCTGATAACAAGAAAAATAAGGGCATATGAAATAAATGTATCCAATTAAAGATTGGACAACAACCGAATGTATGTCCCCATACGACTAAAATAATACCTATACCTTTAGCTATATCTACGGATTTATCTCTTTGCATATTATTTTTTGTTTGAGTTTTAGGAACATTGCGTATGCCATATTTTTTTCTTCTCTATTAAATGAAATGGTGTAAAAGAAGTATAGATAGGAAAGCATACTGACAATTGCGATAATAATGAACCGGATAAAAGACGGTTGCATTGTTTGCTTAATTAACTCCCCAACTAAAATACCCAGACTTACACAAAACAACATGCTGAATATTACACTCTTTGCATAACTAAAGGCATTAATTTTACATAAAATCTGGCCAAAATATAAGTCACAAATGATTTTGATAACTGTGCCAATCATCATAGAGATATATAAGAACTGAGGTCTCGTGCCTAATGCAAATCCAATGATGGTCAGCAGAACTGGCAGGAAGTTAATGATTGAACTCCAAAGTGAATACTTTTTAATTTTACCGACAGAGGCTATTGCTTGTGGTATGAATAAAGTGAGATTCTGCAGTATATTTGTTATTAACAGCAATATACAAAATGAATTGCTATATTGTGGTGGCGTTTTTAACCAAAGTTTTAGTATATAGTCCGCATCTACCAAAACAGGTATAAAGAAGATGGTAACAATGAAAAAAGTTATTTTTGAACCTGTTATAGCGGCACGGAGCATCAATGTATTATCTTTAGCGCCTGCGCTTTTGGTAATAACCGGGTTTAGAGCTTTTTTTATACTTGAACCGAAAGTACCTAACTGCCCGGATACTTGGTTGGCAATACCTTGCGCTGCATTGGCTATAGTGCCGTAGAAATGATTCAAGACCAACCCCAAGCCGTAGCCGGATAAAATCGTTGAAGTACTTCCTAATAAGTTCCACCCCGCAAAGCTACTCATCTCTTTCATTAACCCTCTATGCCAATATTTACGAGGTCGTATAATACATTCTTCATAATGCTTATGACAATATACCCGCATGATACTCATTGTAATCAATGGAATGCACGCCATCAATATTCCATAAACAATCAGTTTATCCGAGAGGGTATAGACAACAATAAAAGCTACGGACAGTTTTAAAACAGATTCAACAATCCCTACAATGGAATAATAGAGCATATTCTCGTGCGCATTAAGCACGGCATCGTATGGAACAGTCATTACAGTAAACATCGTACTGACAATCAAACTCCCATAAACGACTTGCGCTGCAAACATCCTATCGGATGGTATATTCAAAATACCATTGAAAAAGAAATAGCCCGCTATCAATAATACGACTCCAACAATTAATGCAATGAGGAGATGCAGTATTACACTGACATTAAATATACTTTTCTGTTTTTCCTTGTTCCCTTCGCCTTCGCTATAAGACATGAACCGTTGAGTAGCATCTGCCATTGCCGCATTTAGAAATCCTAACATGGCAATAGCTCCACCTACGATATTGAAAATACCAAAATCGGTTGCTCCTAAGGAATTAAGAATCAGACGGGTAGTATATAACGATATGAACATCGTTACACCCATTTTGGCATATAGATAACCTGTGTTTTTAATTACACGGTTGGCTGTGGGCATATTATTTCTTTAGGAATTTAAAGAGTTTATAGTTGCCGTACATAAGGCAGTCTATAATTGGACAGAGGGAAATGATTTTCTTAATTAATACGCAAGCAAAACATATAAGGCTTGCATACAAGAATATTGGGATAAAAGCGATTAGTTCATTCTGAATAATAGTGAATTTTGTTTCCGTAATTTTTAGGAATGTCCAGTGGGTTACATAAATCGCTAAACTATATTTCCCGCACATTAAAATGAATTGATTAAAATATTTATTCCATGATAGTTGGGTACAACAGTTATATGTTATTATGATTGTTGCTGGAGCTATTAAGAGTTTTGTAGTAATGTTGACAATGGAAGTTGCACCGGAAGTCCAGAAAGGAAGCATTAATACAATACATAGGAATGAAACAGAAGTCAGAACCCCGTTTTTTAGAAATTTCTCTATGTTACTGATACGGGATGATAAAATACCTGCAATGAAGTAGGGCAGATATAAAGTTGCATTATGAAAGAATCCCCATTTGTAATTACAAAAGAAAATGATGATAAAGAGTAATATCCATATAATCCATTCAAATTTTACTTGTTTGGTTATTTTGCATATTACAAATAAGAAACAATATCCATACAAAGTTAAAAGAAACCCAACCTGTCCGGGATTTTCAAATTGATTAATAATTTCATCTATTGTGATTGTAGTCCATTGAGGCTGGAAAAAGTAGTTAGGTATGATTAATAACCATACGAAAAATGGAAGCATTAGCTGGATGGTTTTCTTAAAAAGAAAAATGAGTCCGTCTTTGACAGTAGTGATATTAGCCGTACGTTCCATGAGGTAGGCACTAATGAAGAAAAATACGGCCAAATTGGAAATTGCTATTAATTTATAATAAACGAAATTATTGATATAACAAAAGCTTAAATGTTGTATAACAACAGATAACATTGCTAATCCTCTCATTCTGTCAATCCATTCTAAACGTTTGATTTGTGCCATGATTATTTTATTATTTGTTAATGTGTATGCGTGATTATACTTCCATTATCTCCAATGTTTCTACCGTCTCCAGTTCCTCTGCGGAAAGCTCTCTTCTTTCCCAGTCTTTCATAATCTCTTTCGCTTCTTCTATCAGTTTGTCGTTCTCCACTTCCCCATAGCAATAAATGAGTAATTGGCATTTCAGTAGAGAGGAGGGGAGCTTCTTGAGAACATAACGGGTACGCTCTGTTACGGAACGGCGTATCTTTTCGTCTTCCGGATTGGCGTACATAATGCCGTTGAATCCCATCAGAATGGCAAGACAAAGGCGGGCTTCTTCTTCAATGCTTCCGGGCTTTTTGTCCCAAAGAAGATGGATGAGATCGTGTACCTCTTTGTTCAGGCGGGAAAGGTCGTCGGCATAGACAAAGCCGTCCTTATCTCCCAGATGGAGCAACTCGCGGGCTTTTTCGCATAGTTTTTCTATTTCTTCTTTCATGCTGTTTCTTAAATTTGTTCTACAAATCCTATGGGCATTTCGATGCCTGCACATCCCAACATATCTATGCGTACGATAATCTTTGTTTTACCGCCGATGGTGGTCAGCTCGCCTTCCAATCCTGTCAATGCCCCTTTGATGACGCGTACTTTCTGCCCGAGGGTGAGAGGGGCGCTGCTCATCTGTATGGCCTGGTCGGAATAGTCGAGCATGAATTTGAATCGCTCCATCTGGTCGTCGGGAATTATTGCGGGGGTACTTTCTCCATGCAATACCATGTAACGGCTGACGGAGGAGAGCGTGAGAACCTGTGCCCGTTCTGCCGGGGTTACCCGGACAAAGACAATCATCGGGATGAGTATTCT